>Ga0115005_10001921_pt1 | contig 16611 bp, 14 predicted proteins | sample ArcOceMetagenome_FD_87163 | JGI IMG/M metagenome (GOLD analysis project Ga0115005, IMG submission 87163) | Marine eukaryotic phytoplankton communities from Arctic Ocean - Arctic Ocean - Greenland ARC118M Metagenome | ecosystem: Environmental > Aquatic > Marine > Oceanic | place: Arctic Ocean... | reverse complement strand
TCAAAAAGCTCCCTCCCTCACCACCCTGGGCTGCCTTTGGGGATCAGGCCTTTACGGAGTATTTCATTCCTCCGTTCAGGCCATTCTCCTTCTTCCTCTCAAGTTTGCTACACACACCAATTTTTTGCCGGTCATAGACATCTCCATCCCATCCCAACATCACACGCACGACTCCTCGGCGCAGGAGCCGCGTAACAAGGAAATCTATTGATTTCTATTTACATATCTTTGGGGAGAGGGGAGAGGTCTTTGGGTCCAAATAGACATCCAGCATTACTGGTTACTGGACACGAACCCTCATCAATGATAACCTATCATAACCTGTCACAGTCACATTCATCTATCAGCTAATCTTCGTGAGGTAGGGAGATATTATTTTGCGTCGTCACCACATCCATTTTCATTTCACAGAAAATAATCTTTCTCACGACGCAACAGCAACGCAACAAGCAACAACACGCGACAACCCCCTCCAGCACCCAACCTGTACAAGAGAATTCCACCTTTCACTCTCTTTTCGATTTGCTATTTCTAGACAGCTTTAACTTCTATTTTGAAAATGATGATGCATAAAAAGAAGTCGTTCTTTTCTGTCTTGAGTCTAATTGCTGGTGCTAGTGCGTTTGCGCCAATCTCAAATGGACCATCATCCTCATCCCTCGCATCTTCCATTACTACTGGATCAGCTGCAGATACAAATTGGTTCACTGCCGATACAAAGAAGAGCGATGCAGACGTGAGTATTCTATCAACCGACCAGCTCAAGGCACAGGTTCTCCAGCTTGGCGCTGCTTTAGATAGGGGACAAGCATACAACCCGACTTCAGGAGCTTATTACTCGGGGTCAATGATTGCTGCGAAGAAAAAGATCCAGGAGCTAGTATCAAGAGCCGACCCTGACGTGAACATCCCAAAGTCATTGAAGGATATCGAGGGAGAGTGGGAGCTGGTTTTGACTACCGTGCCCCATGGGATATTCAGAAGCAGTCCATTTTTCTTGGCAATTCAGGAAGCATTTGAGTTTGCAGAGGATGGAGATGCGTTTGGAGAGCCAAAGGCAAATCTATTTTTCAAACTCCACGAATTGCAAACTTGCAGCTGGGGGGCTTCTAAAGTAGGAAGAGTCGCACAGAGGATTGATCCCGATACATCGTACATCTATTCAGAATTTGACACTTCACTCTTTAGTCTCACCGTCATTCCTATTGTAGGTTGGTTCAAGCTATTGCCTACTTTTGGAGGATGCGTCATTACTGCGAGCAAATGTGAATTGAAGGAGGGAGGAAAGCTTGAAATGACTGTTGACTACACCACTTCCAGACCAGTGCCTGGATTGAGCGGTCTTGGTGAGTGGATCTGGAGTATAAAGGTCCCAGTAGGTTTTGTATGGAAATTGCTTCCTTGGAATAAGGGCCGTGAAGCTAACTGCAGTGTTGAAGTCAAGTACTTCGATGATGATTTCCGTATTGTTCAGGATTTGGATGGAGAGATGTTTGTTTACACCAGGCCGGTTGTTCCCAGAGATTTTGATATTAAGGAGGAAATGAAGACTAAGCTATAAAATCAGAGTAACGTCGAAATCGAAATGAGGTGGCACGGTAATAATTAATTTAAATACAATCATTATCTTTCATATTGATTGGGGGTATCCTAGCTAGAAGCATGGAGTCTAGCCTAAATATAGTAATAAGTAATACTATTACAAAAAGGCATTTTGCAGTTTCAAAGCTTCAAGACCTTGATCCTGCCTTGAGTTTTCTACATTTCTCCAAACAATCCAACATCTCCACGAAACAACTCGTAAATTGTGTCAAGATTAGACCCAACAGCAGCAGCAAACAACGGTGCTGGAAGTTCGAACTCGTTGCTCCTATCCGCAATGGCCTTGCCGCTCTCCTTGAAAATAAATTGCAAACCTTTCCACCAATCCAAGTTATCTCGAATCGCAATATAAAGGATATTTTCATTGTTGAAATTGATTCGGTGCATCTGCCCCTCGAGGAAGCAGACCTCAAACAATCTTTTATAATAAAGGGCATCTAGCTTCCCACAAAATGGAAGGCTACAAGGTGCTGCAAATGTCTTGTATAGGTGAAAGAGGTCATCATTTGAAATTTGTTGGAGCAAGTGGTTGTATCTTTCCACAATAAAGTTACACGATGATTCAAGCTGAGAAATGCCAATAGTCATGAATTTCATTGGAAAGAAGATGACTGATGCGCAGTAGACGGGGACAGGACCAACACATCTCACACACACATCCACGCAATCCCAATTTTCTTCACTTTTCCCTTCCACAGCCACAGATGTATCAACACATTTTCGCAGTAAGTGACTCTGCAGGATGTTATGAAGCGGAGAATATGCGAGTAAATCTGCATATGTGAGACCCCCGTTTATCAGAGCAGGTCGATTTTTCCCTTCTTCTAAAAGCACCGCGAGGACTTTTGAATCAGGGCCACCAATGTTTTCTTCGCAATATCGATGTAGCAAGGGTTTCATCACTTGGCTTGAACACGAAATGTCTTCACGTGCCACAGCTGCTTCTGTTGTATTATGATCCATTATCGGCGATGACGCCGGCGAGGAACTGGAACTGGAACTGGAACTAGAGAAAGTGGGATTGTCATTGTCAGAACTATATTCATCCACTTTGCAAGTCCCTGGGTCCAATGCATTTGGATATTTCATCAATAAGTCCCTCAAACGAATGGCAAATTCATCCGTGTTTTCACCAAAATGAAGCAACAAGTTCAGAAAGACTTCAGAAACAAAATCTCTCTTTTGCAGCAGCTGCGGAAATCGAACCTCGACATGTTCAAAAAAATTGTAGAAACTCTCTTCATCATAAGCCAAGAGTTGAATGGGCGTCTCTCCCTGCTTAGTCCTCCTGAGGAGACCACAGCAATTTTCGACATTAAAGTTTTGGTACACCTCCAGCACGGCCTTGAAGGCATTGCTCATACCTTGCCTTTCAGCAACAAGGTGCAGGATTGTCATTCCAAATTCATCAGTGTCTCGTAGTAAAGATGAGGAATAATTGTTACCGATTATAGCATTGAGTTGCTGTATCAGATTAGTCATTGTTGCTTCATCGATGATATCCTCCTCTGGGATTGCACGAGAAACTAAATCGTTGATTGCTTCAACTGGGCAGCTGATTCTTGGATTTACAAACAATGGAGTAATTTGAACGTTTGAATCTCCATCAATTGAATGATTTCCGTCAACATGGTCCTGGTTGCCAAAAGTCATTGTTCTTTTTGTTGCTGATTTGGGACTTGGGACAAGAAGCAAGAAGAAGTAAGTTGATCTCTGTGTTGTGTCTTGTTGTGTCAAAACTTTTGACGATTGTGTAATGAAAGAGTGGACGAGGCCAGTCGACGCCAAGAGTTTGTCAATTTGTCTCAGAAAATAATATCGGACCAATTTAGATTTGAAACGGCCTTGGAAATCAAATTTGTCGGGTGACGTTGCAGTTTGAAGTTCCCGTCGTTAGTTTTGAAAATCAATCTACTACTCGCGCGCACGCGACGCTGTTTGTGTTGGCTAACAACTTCAAAAAAACTGTTGGCTAGATAGCTACACGTTTTGTCAGACAGGTGGAACAAACCCATCACCTCTTTTCCCCATCACGACACAATAGAACATAAATTTTCAAAAACAGTGCAATTACAAGGTATTCATAAAGTATTCCTAGTGCATACTTCCAGACCATATCTGCATCGATATAACATATTAGCTTGCTAACAACACTGACAGCACCTTCAACCTCTGCGCGCTATAAATAAATACAACATGCCAACTGTTAATGTTAATACTAGCAAAGAAGAAAAGTATTCTTCTGACTACTTGCCTACCAAACATGAGGATGAATGCAAATCGGATCCTGGATCTCATCCAAATGAGAAAGAATCAACACAGAATGACGAGAGCTTTGCGCAGTCTGTAGAAGAAGATGCAAGTCAAGAGGACAACGGTGCAGTGCAGGTCGACAAGGAAGCGAACTCGACGACAAAAGCTGATTTTATCTTTCTTCCTTCTCCTCCTGGATTAGGTCGTAGCGACTCGTTGGCAATTTCAGAGATTGATAGTGAATCTGATATGAATGACTCTAGGAATATCGGGGATTTGCTTGCTACGATTGAAAATGCAACAAAGAAAGTCAATGAAAAGAGAGAAAAGCTACAAGAGTCTCACAATGAAGATGTCTTCTTTGCATCTAGCGAAACTTCAATTCCTTCCCAGTATCCAGAAGATAATCTCAATCGTGTGAGGTCGAGTGATGCTCATGATAGTGTTTATAATGAAGCAAATGGTGTGGCAGCTCAATATCAGCAACAACCTCATCAGATGCCAGATGTCATGGCCCACCATCCAAGAGTCCAGACTCCTCCTTTCATTGACGTGAATACCCCCATTATGATGGTTCCTAGTCAGCACTTACTGCACCAGATGCAGGTACAGCAGATGCAACAAATGCAAATGAATTTCGTTCCTCATCAGAATCCAAACTCGGGGTTATCAACTCCTATGTACACAACCACAGCTGCTCTCCCTCATGCGGCAGTTCATAATGGAAATCCAATCATGGTGCATGCTCCAGCTCAACAAAATCCAGGGAGAAGAACGATGAAACTACGCCTTTTGGAAGAAATTCAGACCGTCATGGATCAGAATGAAGGATCAAAGAGGTCGATCTTTGCTAGGGTTTCTGTGCTTGCGAGGAAAAATAGAACTAGGAGCATGGGAGATTATGAAGACGACGACCAAGAGTTGGAACTTGATGGTTCTCTGCAAAGGGTAAAGACTACTAAGGAACGTGGCGAACTCACAATCTCGTGGTATGACGGGACAAGTGCTGTAGAATTGCAGGATCACGTGAGAAAAAGTGTAGAAATTAAGTTGAGGATTGGAAGGAAAAAACTTTTGTTAAATCTACGAGTAATTGATGAGAGCGTAACACCTCCGGAAGGTAAGCAGAATCTTTGTGCCAGGGCATTCCATGCAATCTCATTTTTGAAGCAACGCCTAGACTGATTTGTTTTCCTTTTAAAATCCCCGCCATAGAAATTGTGCTCTCTCCCTACATCCCAGACGGGTCCAGCTTCCTCCTTACATTTCGAATCAAGGATCTTACCAAAAAGTGGGATAAAAAAATGCAGCACCATCGGGCTCCACCTTCGCCTTCTGCTGCGCTCAGCCCTCCCGGAGAACTGGAGCAGGAACTTCAGAGGCAAATAAGCGACGTGCTAAACTCTAAGAAATCGCATCGCCGAAATAGTACTTCACCTTCAAGACTACAAATTCCTGACATTTCTACTCCAAATCGCTCCAATGCAATTAGCTTGGAGCAAAGAAACACAAGCACTCCGCCAATTGCAACTTCAGAAACGCATGATATTCTCTCACAGAGACTGGAAAAGTTGAATGATACCCTTTTACTCCTTCACGACGAGGGGTCATGGGCCAAAGAAGATCCAAATCAACTAAAGACAGAAAAGAAACAAGTGATATTTGTCGTTGCGAACTACTTTGTCCTGTTTCTATCTTTGATTGTCATTTCTGCAGAAATTCACGAGCGTGCACCAGAATGGATGGCACAGATTGATTTAAATATTTCCACCGTTCAGAATTGTGCAACAGATAAAGATGCCTTGTTCCAATGCGTATCGGAAGGAAACTTCTCTGGCCTTGTTGCCTCAGTTGTTTTATGGGCGTCTGAATCTGTTGCTACGAAAAGGCTTTTCTTGCTTGGATTCGACTCGCCGAAGAAGCTTTGGCGTGTAGTATATGAATGTTGTGTATCTTCATTCTGCTGGGGATTCAGTTACATCTTTATTCGGAGAGGTTTGAATCCTTCCACTAGACCTGATTGTATTAGAATTTATTGGAAAGATGCAGTGTATGGGAGTCTTGCAGGTTTTAATGCTGCATTCATGAAAGCAGTACTCAAGAACTTCCTGCCACAAGCTGACGAAATCCTTGATGTGATGGAACACAGACAGGTCCGCTTGTTCAACTTTCTTGGAAGACTTATGACATCAGGGCCACATGCAGGAACCCCAGTCGCTGAACTGTAAGTAGTTTGATGCCATTCGAAGATAGAAAAATGTAAATGAACCCCAGTCACTGAACTGTAAGTAGTTTGATGCCATTCGAAGATAGAAAAATGTAAATGAACAAGATAAAATAGTAGGAAGAATAATTTGTAATTTTTTCGTTGCCTGTCGTCTTTAGGCCATCAATTTCAAATTGGTTGTGGATTTGATGTACCAAAACACCAATAGGCATACCTAATACAATATACGATACAACTACCGAAAGCAGTACCGGCACTGGCACACTACTGGCACTGCCCTTTTTTGATCGCCATGTGTCATATTATAACCCGAATCGGAGTGCATGCAAAAGGAGCAAAGATTGCACCTGTCGTTGATTTCTTGTCACTTCAGCCAGGAGGGGCACGGTCGAATTGTTGAGCGTGCAGTCTTGGTTTGGTCAGCAAGTGACTATCAAAGGTGTTCCTGCTAGAGCACAACCACGCCTTAAAAAAAATTATTCGATACATGTGGATTTCTTGTTAGGGCTGTTGCTGTCGTGACGAATGATGAACCTGACGCAAATTTTACAAAGCTTGTTGAAAATACAATTCGGAGCAGAGAAGGTATTTTGGATATTGGTACATTCAAACCTCTCAGAGATTTGACGAAAGAGACGTCGAAAGATTCGAAAGAACCTTATACAGACGAAATCCGAGAAGGTAAAGGATGTAGAGAGCTCAGGCAGAATCAAAATTTTGGCAAACGATTGAGAGGTGGCAAATACGACTCAGCGAGGAGTTACTTCAGTTTGACTGTAGTTGCCAGTAGTGGTACTATGTTTCCTGCTCGTGGACCCGATGGAGGTGTGCATTGCTGGCACGTTTTTACTGACAGCAGCACTTTCACATAGTTGTGATCTTCGATAACGCCGGTCAATGCCGTCAGGGGGCAAGTTCTAGTTGTAACGGTATTGAGACTCAACTATTGATAACTTGACTCGAATTTTGTTTGGAGCCAAAACTTTGTTCTGCATTCATCGCTTTCATGTCAATCAATAGCAAATGGCGAAAGCTACCAGTTATCCCGATTGAAATTCTTGGTCATTTTTCTGAATTTGCCATGATAGGAGACCGGCGTAGTAGATATCACACCTATTACGGAAGATGCAGCATTGTACAAAGCTGGAAAAACTGATACCAAGATCTGAATGCAGTTGCATTGTTGGGGGGCGTATACTCAAACCATGTTAATAGACGACCCCGCCATTCAAGCAGTTCGTTCTTCAAGTGGAAACAAGGATTTCTTGGTATGACTAAAATGGGACGATGCCAATACAAGAGTTCAGTTTTTTTATGAATCTTCAACTCCAACCATATTACATGTGCGAAAATAAAGAACGGCCACAGTGAATTGCTTTGGTTTATTATTAATGCTTCTTGATATCAAAAGACCGAAGATTGTCTCTAGATGACTACTAGTACGGTGGTCTCTTTTGCCCAAGCTCTCTCAGAATTAGTATCATAGCTATACGAACTTAAAACTTATTTCTTTGATTCTTCTTTTTACTGTCTTTTTACATATTGAATATCGGGAGATCATAAAATGATGGTAATTAAAGTGAATGAAGATGTCGAGCAGATGTTTGCTTACCTCTTTTTTTTTAAAGAGAAGCAATGCAAGAGTGCTGATACAGATAATACCAACAATCATCGCACTGTAAATATCGACAGAGACTGTGCTGAAAGAATTTCCACATTTTAGGTGCCTGTTCAATAGCCACCAAGTAGCCACATTCGAACATACAAAATCCAAGAAAAATAACAGCAAGCATCACTTTGAGACGCAACACCGGGCTCAAACAACTGCATCGCCGCCTACATGCAGTACATTCCTTTTAATAAAATAAGCGCAAACGCATTGGAAACTTATTTGACGAGATCCAGGAGCAAAATGTAGGCAGGCTCCACCGAGAATCGAACTCGGGTTACAGGAATCAGAACCCTATGTGATAACCAACTACACTATGGAGCCGCTGTTGCATTTTGCAGTATCATGTTAAACAACATGTAGTGTTAAGCATTGGGAAATATTGAAGTTACAGATCACAACAAGAAGTTACAGTAGGATAATAGTTCAAAGTATGTATGTGATACAAACAGTAGAATGCTTGAGATCATGGTTTTGTAACTGGTAAGTCCTGGCATTGTTAGGCAGGCAGAAGGAGGCGAATATGTATTTGTATCATACTTCAAGTTTCCTTCAATGCAACGAGCACACTTCCCTTTGAACGTATGGTCAACGCACGCTTCAAAACAAACCTTTGTTTATAAGTATTAAAAATTTGGAATTTTGATATTTTGAACAACTTTTGTCTGCATTTATCTCATACCAAGTTTAAACTGTGCTTGGGTGATTGAATCTAGGATTTGGCATTTTTTAGACAGTCTAGCATTGCGGCACCAAAAACAAGATACCTAGTAGGGGAAAGGACAACAGATCACTAATCTACAAACTGTCCTCAGTGGGCGTAAAAAGCTGTTACATCAGTGTGTAATAATGCAGTGCTGGACTTTTGGGAGATGCTCGAACCCGACGAATTTTAATCAATTTGAATTTTACAACTTTTTTTGTGGCCATTTTTCCAATGCATCTTTTGACACTCCCGGTTGCAGTAATTCTCCCTTTCGCATCTTGAACAACGTAGAAGTCTGGAAACAGTTTTTGAGCAAAAGCTGCAAGTAAATCTCGTTGGAAACCTGTCAAATTTTCCGCCCGGCTTGTAATACGACGTGTTTGCAAAGCGAACAGTACAATATGCGTAAGGTTCAAACCGTATAGAGGGATCAAAAACTCATCAGAGGTTGAGATGGCTCCCGATTTGGTCAAAGACTTCAGGAATGCCTTGAGTTGATGCTTGTAAGAAGACGCTGCATAGAGGAGATTCTCTTCAGTATGTTTTGAACACTGATCTTTGAACTTTTGTGCCTGGCTCAATCTTTCCCTCATGCATTTGTAAGTGATTGCATCACTACGTGGCCATAGGGATGTTGGGATCCAAAACGATTCGATGGATAGGAAGACAAACGAGAAATAGTTATTTGAACTATTGATTGCAGCATCCTTCCCCAACCTTGCAATCTTGAGTGCATTGGATAGTAGACTGTTGGCGCAAGATGGTGAAACAAGGTCCTTTACGTCAACAATCATGTTGTACGCTGCGTAGTAGCTGCAAGGATGATTTTCTCGTCTGCATTCGATACACAAATTTGCAATATTAATTTGCTCGGTGATTGTGTCTCTGTAGGGATCAGGGAGAAGCAGTTCGTACTTATTCGTGGCGATCTTATCTCTCACGATCATGCCCACATCTAGGAACAATTTACAAAGGCACCAAACTAAATTCCGACAATCCATCAATGTTACACGTAGATCGGATTGGAAATACACGCCGTACTTTTGAAAGTGTGCATTGATGGATTCCTGAATTTCTTTTTTGCATGATTGCATTTTCGGTGATGATCCGTTTCCAGCAATGATGTATATGGCAGTAAATGCAACATAAAAGGCATCCAACAAGTTATCATCTTCAGATTGCCGATTGTCCATACGCCATTGTCCATATGCAAGAGCTCGAAAGAATATAGACGCAGATTTTTTTGGGGGGGTTGTAACAATGAGCGATTCGAACCATGATACTATCTCTTTCCCTGTGTTTGGAGTTCCTCTACCAATTACTGCCCTATGCGCCTCTTCCTTGATTGTCACAAACGGTTTGAGCGCCTTGGTGTAGCTTGTAAGTTTCCGCCCACCGTTCACCAATCTCCCCCCAAGGACATAATATTCCGCAGCCAATACTGTCATGACCGTCTCTTCTATTTCTTTTGGCAAGCCATCTTGGCTGTCCGGATTGGTATGCTTCCAAATGAGAAAATATCATACATCACCCAGAAACAAACCAAAGACTTTGTCCCGATTTCGTCGTCATTCATAGAAGCAGAAAATTGATCTAGTATTATTTTGCGCACATCTTCATCGTGCTTTCCTTCACCGTGGGATGGCAAAAACAATAAGTGTTTCTTATTCACCTCCAAACAGCAAGAGGAAGGATCCATCTCTGATCCTCGGATTCGAACTCTGTAGAGATCGTCTCCAGTTTTTGAAATGATTTCAGCTGAAGCATTATTACGATTGGTGATTATAACTCCTTCTCTATATTTCATCTCTTAGATGGTACAGTTTAAATGAGAACTTTTCTTACGACACCTGGAACTAAGCTGTCTGCTGCCTTAGCTGCCTCTACACCCCCTGTAATCCTATCTCCTATCTTGGGCTTCTTTTTCTCAATCGTGGTTGATCGTAACTCACAATTTTGTCGAAAGTCTAAACAAGATCCAATGGGATAACTTGCACAGAGGAGTAAGAGGAGGAAAGAGAAATAGGACACCGAAACGTCTCTTCACAAATATGATCACAGCATCCCCAACCACAAAGGAAGATTAGGAAATGAAGTTCAGCGCATAAGCGATGACAGACCTCGTCACAAGGCATTTGAGCAGCAACGTTGCCATGATCTTGAAAAATATTCAAGAGCTATTTTGGTCGCATCAATTCTGGCAAGTATTCTTACTATTCGGGGTGCTTGTACCTGGATTTGACGTATTGTATAGCTTTGAATAGAAATGTATTGATAATTTAGAGTCTGATTTGAAATGAAACGAAGGTAGGTATGCTCTAGAACCATTGTCGAAGAAACACGATCAAACAATCGGCTTAGAGGAATTGCAGCGCTCAACCTTTTCTTTCCTCTCGGATTAATTTGAAATTGTATGGCAATGCACTACCAATAGTATACTACTCACAACAAGAAAACATGGGTTGAATTAGATATAAGATCGATATTGGTAGACTAAGTCAGGATCAGTCTTCTGAACGTCGTCTGAATATTCTACGAAACAAAGATGGACGATCACTTTCAATTCGCAGGTCTGCGTTGCCATCTACGGGAGTTACCCGCTCCAAAGAAGGAGGAGGTCGGTCATCGCTTATGCGCTGAACTTCATTTCCTAATCTTCCTTCGTGATTGGGGATGCTGATATCACAGTCTTGAAGAGATGTCTCGAGACAGTCATCATCATTAACTTCAGATTCATGATGTGCCATTGAGGAAGTTAGTTGGGTCTTTTCACTTTCATTCTTATTATAAAACTCATCGGCATTGCTATCATCTCCATCCATTTGGCCTGCACACCTTGCCGCGCCGCCGCCACTCATGCCATCAATAAGTAACGGAGTGTCAGGAGTAACTGCAGGATTTCTACGAGCGCGTTCCTCTTCTGCACTTTCATAGGAAGCAGGCATGCTTTTGTCATCTTCGCTATCGTCGCCTTCCAAAGGTGGTGTATCACTACCTGGACCGTCACCTAGCCCCGATACTTCACTTTCTGAGTCACATTCATAGACCCTTGATTCGACTGGAGGCATGACAGAAGCACCGCTGCTACTGTCGTCACCAGCCGCGCTATCGTCGCTGCTACTTTCGCCATCACTTGAAGACATGCTATTGCCACGATGTCTCGCCAAGAGAGATGGCACGCTAGCGTCGCTGCTACTTTCACCATCACTTGAAGACATACTATTGACACGATGTCTCTCCAAGAGAGGCGGTAATGAAGTTTCACTTTCGCTGTCACTGTCATCATCGCTACTTGTACTATCACTAGCATGTGGAGAAAGAAGCCCCGGTATCTCACTGTCAGAATAGCTATTATTGTCTCTCTGATCATCCTCATCCTCAATCTCAATCTCATCATCACGATCATTGTTCGGACGAAAGTCTTCTTCCGGTGGATTTTCCGAGTACAAATTGTCCAAGACTCCTGTATCCTCTTCATCAGTTGGCGGGTTAGAAGGCACCACGTTTACGCCATTATCAGTGTTGGGACGTACACTTCTTGCTCCTGTAGTTTGCATGAAATTCATATCCGGCAAGCCACCACTACCCCCCGGTCCGGTCACAATAGCATGAATATGTATATCTAAACCAGAACCTCCTCCTCCATCAGCGTCATTCCCACCAACTCGAACCACGCGAGGACCATTTCCATTTTCAGAATTGCCACCTCCAAGTGCAGATGATAAATAAGCTGATAAAAGAGAGGAGCCCAATCCCCCTTCACCTTGATTCCTTCTCCTACTATTTTGTCTAGAAGGCGACCCCTCATTCGTATGGTTGATGAATCCATGCACAAAATCAACATAGTCTGGATTTGCTAATATGTCATCATTGCTGTTGTTGGCGCTCTCATTTGACTCTGACTCAAAGAGAGAAGGAGCTGTGGATTGCGCCCAAGAAGGACGAAGAGACATAGATGAATCCTCCATCGTCATCGGTTCCAATCCTTCTTCTGTTTCTTCACTTGGAGTGCCAGTATCCTCTAAAGTTGCAGGCTGGGGTGGGTCCGGGAGAGACTCCGCAATCGTTGCCACATGAGGGGCAACATCAATCAAGATCCGTCCCAATCGATCCAAAAGTGGACCAAGAGCTTCTAAATTCCGTTTCTCAAATTTGGGCCCCTGACTGCATTCCTCCTCTTCCCTTCGACGCCCACCGCTGCCACTTTCTAAACTAGCACTATCATTCCCACAATCACGACGATTCTTTGCCGATTTCCACGGAAGGCACTGATCATCCTCAAGCTCAAACGACGATGATGGTTTATCAGCAGGATATCCAGACGCAGACTCCAAAAGTTTTTTCAATTTCCATTGCGTATCCAAATCCAAATCTGCCACAACGATATCCGAAGGATCCATATCTTTCCCTCCCTCATTGCCCCCCTGTACAATCGTCATGACCTCCTCCATACAATCCTTATTCAATTCCTGCATTGCAACACTCAAATCCATCTGTTCCTTTTGCGAAAGAGGCCTCACACCCTCCTCATCCTCATGTCGTTTCTGGGTCTGTTTCTGCGTCTGTTTCTGATTCTCCACACACATGGCACTCGCAAAGACATCCTGCACCTGTCCCAGGGTAGCAAACAACTCCGGCAAAATCGCCATGCGATCAATCTCATCATTATCAGATCTCACATGTGTCAGCGGTGCAGAATGAAACGTGGATTCCGGACAAGGACACAAATGCTGTCTGTTCGGAACATGTTTCGACCTCGTCCGAAAAGGCCGAATCCTTTCTGAATCACTTCGGATCCATTCATCCCACCTATGCGGCCATCCATTGTAATGCACCAAAAGGATCTGAACGGAATCATTATTCCTTCTTTCCTTGTAACCCAATAAATCTTCATTGTCATTGAGATCCGCAAGGGTCCGATCTGACATTTGACTTGGTTCGAGTAATAATTTCATTCTGCCCTCCATATCATTTGCTCCAATGGCTGGATCATTCACGACACTTGTGATATTACGTGTAGCAATAAGGGACGAGGAATGTAGTCTAGTTTTTGGAACTCGAACTAATAAATCATCTGGACTAAGTATCTCCACCACTGTAGCTTCAAGCCACTGATTTACTGTATCCCTGACATCCATCCATTGTCCCTTGAACCATTTCCGATCCACCAAGGGCGTATATTGCTGCTGCTGCTGCTGATTTTGACTGCTGACCATGGTGTGCAACGTCATCATCCCCTGCCTCAGCGGTTCCAAAGGACAAGGCTCCGCATGCCTCGCATCAGTCTCCAATCTCCTATGCGCATTCGGTCTCCTCCTTCGATTCCTCGCCGCTCTCGTCCCAGCCGTAGTCGTACCGGTATTCCTCGGCATGGAAAAGAGTGTCTCGAGTGGATCCGGTAAATCGTCGTCGTCGCCGTCATCTCGGTCTCTGTCGAGGTTGAGTAATGCCGAGAGGATTCCTGCTCCTCCAATGCCAGAGAGGAATCCGGTGGATGTCAAAGTTGGCGAAGTGCGACCAGTGTGATTATCGTCTGGATGATGTTCTGGTTGGGGTGTACTAGTACTAGTATTAGTGGCAGTAGTGACGGGACGGGGGACAAGGTGGATCGTGTGTCCATTTTCCAACCCGGCCACATTGGATATTTGAATAGATTGCGGATCCAAAGGAGTATTAGTATTCGTATTCGAGTGTTGAGAGGAAGAGAGGGAGTTACTGTTACTGTTACTGTTACTGGAGGAGATGAGACGGCCTTTATAAATCAAACGTTGCTGCTCCGCTTTGAGTCCCGTCCTCTCTTCAATTTTGGAATGGAGGTCTTGAAGCGTTTCAGTTGGTTCGATTGTAATTGTAAAGTCTCGTAGGGGATGAGAAGGAGGGGTTACACTGGTACTGGTCGATGATTCATTCAAAGGAAGCGATCCGACCACTTTGATGGATATGGACCATGACATCTTCTTCAATGATCCAATTAATTGTATTGCTCGTTTCGTTTCTCAATAGTGAGAGTGTTGCAACGATTTTTATTGCGTTTGATAAGAGGCGCAATGAGCGTATGGTATGATATGATTGCAATCAATCAATAAGTTAGTTCTGGAAGATCGTAATTGTGTCACTGGTGAATGTGCAGTTCTGTCTTCTGTCGATGCTTCGATGCTTGTAAATGATGTCAACGAAAAGAGCAGAGTTCAGATCGAAGAAGATCTCGAAGAGGAAAGAGGAGGCACGTTGTTCTTCCTCGTTCTCTTTTTGGTTCCGTTGTGTAGCAATAATGTGGCTAAATTTGTTATATTTAGACGTTGCACTCCAATACAAATATTTTGAGACTGATGATGCTCGCTTCCACGTTTTGCAATAATTATTATACATGCGAACTCCTTCCTTCCTGCAACAACAGTAGTATGATATATGTTATGGAAGAGTAAAGGATCATTTAACCTTTCTAAGCAGCAGAGATGTAGTAAGATAGTGCTTATTTTTAAATTTATTTTTAAAACGTATTCTTTTATTATTGCGATGAAGAAGGAATCTCAAATTAGTCAGACATTTTTGTATAGGATTGTATCTTAGTATTACTTTTACTACAAGTACTGTAAAACGAGAACTCATTTCAACTTCAGAAGAGCTGAACATCAAATCACTTCTTCTCTTCTTACTAAGGATACTTATACGCATACCTTGTACTTGTATCGCAAAATCTACACAAGAGATGGCCGCCCAACACCTCACAACTTCTTCTATTCTTTCTACACGTTGAACGTAGTCTACGGATTTATTCAGTTTATAAACAAAAACTTGTGTTATACCGGAGTCTTCAAATAATAGGCTGCTTCTTTTCTGGAACAGTGCCCATGAATACTCTTGAATGCCATGTACTTGACAAACTCCCATCTAAAACTAACTTCCTCTAATCGTCAAGGTCAAGCTCCCATCTGAAACCGATTTCCTCTAATCGTGTTATTCGTTCTGGAGAGATGTTGATCTTTGGCTTCTGCCCCTTTTTTACTTTCTCATACGAATCTCTCACGTTATGACACCATCTGCCCAATAAAGGATTATCAGGGCACTTTTGAGGGACGTCACAATGGCCATGAATGCTCTTGAATGTTTCTAGATCGCAACAACGTTTCTCAAATACTGCATCATGCGCGTTAAGAACCCACTTGAAACCAATGTCTTCCAACAGCTCGATACGTCCTGGCGAGAGATTTCGATCTACTGGTAGTCCCTGTTGTATTTTCTTGTACACCTTTCTCATATCACTACACCATAAACCCAATCCCGGATTGTCCTTGTATCTGTTAGGCACATTACAGTGTCCATGAATGTCTTTAAACGCTTCTAGATCGCAACAATGCTTCTCAAATTTTGCATCCATTTGTAATTCCAATTCCGTTTCCATTTCATTGGTATCGTCTCGAGCCTCCCACTCGAAACCGATTTCTTCCAATCGTGCTATGCGTTCAGTTGACATATTTATACCCGATCCTTTAGGCGGCGTACCTGGTTGTTGTATCCTATGGTAAGAAAATCTTATTAGTTTGCACCATTTGCTCAATGACTGGTTGTCGGGATAATTGTCAGGGACGTGACAGTGCCCATTAATATCATTGAATGCTTCAAGATCGCAACAGTGCTTCTCAAATCGGCTTGCATTAACATCCCAGTTGAAACCGATTTCTTCTAGCCGTGATATACGGTCCGGTGAAAGATTGCGATCTATTGGTCTTCCCTTTTGCAATCTACTGTACATGGTTCTCATCACTGTGCACCATATACTCATTGATGGATTATCAGAAAAATTCCGAGGGACGTTGCAATGTCCAAACTTATCTCTGAATTGGATCAAATCGTTGCACCGCTCCTCGAAGCTCAGTTTTGTCTGTTTCTGTTTCTGCTTCTGTTTCGGTAAGGAGGACTTGCCAGGATGCGGCGGTTTTGATGCAGTCTTTCTTTTTCTTGCAGTTTTTTCCTTGCCTTTTGTTTCCAAATTATCGTGCCAGTCTTTCCCAGCATCTTTCGACGAACTCCCTGTTTCATTGGCGATAGTAATTCTTCGTGATCTCGTAATCATTGCGACCAGGGTAAATTCTGGTGTGTATTTCAATTCGTCTCGTTCTCGAATGAAGAAACGATTGTTCGTGCTGCTGAGTA
>Ga0115005_10001920_pt1 | contig 16617 bp, 14 predicted proteins | sample ArcOceMetagenome_FD_87163 | JGI IMG/M metagenome (GOLD analysis project Ga0115005, IMG submission 87163) | Marine eukaryotic phytoplankton communities from Arctic Ocean - Arctic Ocean - Greenland ARC118M Metagenome | ecosystem: Environmental > Aquatic > Marine > Oceanic | place: Arctic Ocean... | reverse complement strand
TTTTGCAGTCAATATAGATGTACCAGATAGTGTTTGTTTGGATAAAATGCTCGGACGTAGAAAGTGCACCATCTGTAATGAATCTTTGAATGTGTCGGATGTCAACACAATTGATGGTTTCGTCATGCCGCCGAAGTTACCGTCGCCGTTTCCCTGCGATCAATGTGATATGGATCAAGATTGGGAAATGAGAGTAGATGATACGGAGGAAGTCATCTTACGGCGTATAGCTGAGTTTCACGAAAAATCGGCGCCCGTATCGAAATTCTTCCAGGAAAGAGGCGAACTTGTAAACTTTGTGCCTTACAATGGAGTTGCGGATATAAATAAAATGGAAAACCTAGTAAAGGAGCGAATATAGCACCAATATATATTCTTATAATATCAAGTCCTTATTTCTCTCTCTAAGAATTTCATGTGTCCACTCTCCTACAATATTCAATGGGTAATCGCATCCATCTATATTTTCTATCTGTGACCGATAGTGTGCATAATGAGCATGTAAGCATTTGATTGATGCTTTCGCAGCAACATGATCGAGGTCTTCACACGGAGCAAATGATTTGAAATCAGTTCCTGCAATACCTGAATAGCGCACCATTTCTGTCATTCTTTCACTTTTTTGAAGATATTCTTGATGTTCTTTGCTCAAACCAAGCCATCGCTCGCTGGCGTAGCCCTCATGACTTTTAATGAATTTATTCAAAGCACCAGGTTCATTCATCATGCGCTGTTCCAAAATTCCCACAAATCCTTCTCGTTCCATATCAGCAACAGCTTTGCCAACGATTGGACAACAAAACCAATACAGAGTAGGAAAAGGTGTCATATTACCTAACGCTTTTGCTTTTCTCCTAGATGCTCCCCCATTTAGACTGTAAGTTTTCAATGCAAGAGGAAAACCTGTCCCCCTTCTTGCAGAAACTGAAACGAGATTTGTAGGAATGTAACCCAACTGATCAAAGATTGATTCTTTGTCCTCATCTGAAACAAGGCTGGGAAAGTAGTCAGTTTCTTGGGAGCTTGTAGCTTTCTGCTGTTGGGTTATGATGATCTTCGGTCTTGAAGACAACAAATTAGCACTTATTATAAAGCAATTTAAAAGCAATAGTGAGATCATAGCTGCTTGTTGAAGAAAATTATGAACGATGAACAACTTTGACGAAGGTTAAGCTTATCTTTGCCTTGCAATCAACTTCGGTCACATCATCATGTATCATGTCTGTTTTTGTTTCTTTCGTTTGTGGTTACGAGGATAGGTGAGGTGATCTCGGCTTTTTTGCTCTTTTCTTTCCTTTCCTTTTTTATTTTCCCGTTATTGGGAGGTTAGCAGCTCCTCATTTTTTCCTACCCCCCTTCTGTTCTCATTGATCATCGAGGTTCTCGTTCAGAAAAGAACGTGCTTCAAAGTTGAATGCAGAATTCTCATCATTGAATTCAATCATAAATTCGCAACATCATGAGCAATCCATCGTCACTTGCAGTAAGTTCTTTACACCATCTGATCTCTGGGAAGAGATGGAAAGATGTAGAGAGTTTGCTAAATTCCAACCCATCCGTCGCATTTGAAATAGGAGGTCCATTCAATGTTCTACCTCTTGTTACTGCCCTGATGAATGAATGCCCGCTCTGGCTTTTGGACAGCCTCGTTGATGCTAACCCTGCCGCTGTCAATACGAAGAACGAGTTTGGCATGCTTCCTATTCGAGTTGCCATTAGGAGCAATTGCAGTACTGATGTTGTCAAAGCTTTGATTCGTGAAAATCCAGAAAGTGTGAAATGTTTTGGTGTTTCTGGTAAAACTTGCTTACACCTAGCCTGTCTCTACAATGCTGAGTTGGAACTGGTAGAAAATCTTCTGGAAGTTTGGCCAGAAGCGACCGAGTGGAGAGACCGAGATGGATGGTAAGTTTCTGGTTGATTCAAATCTTGGACTGCATTTATTCTGAGTGTTGACATTGAAACTTCACAATAGGCACCCCCTGCATCTTGCTTGCATGTGTGGAACAAGCACCGAGATTACGAAGAGGATTATTGACTGTTATCCCAACGCAGCAGCAATGCCAGACACCCCCGAACACCAATTGCCATTCCATATTGCTGTGTCACACAACGCACCATTCGAGACATTACATATTCTCCTTGACGCTTACCCTGACGCTGTGAAAACCCATACTAAAACAAAAGGCTTCCTACCCCTTCATATGGCGTGCTGTCATAGGAAAGCCGACGCTACAATAGTGCAATTCCTTTTGGATAAATACCCCGATGGAGCAATGGTGAGCTTGAAAAGTATCGAATCAAAATGCTCCAAATTATATTATTTTAATTCCTTACTCACTAAACGTATGCGTAATGTATTTTGTTAACAAAGGCTCATACCAAATTGTGTAGATCCCTTCCTATTCATTTAGCCGCACGCTATGGTGCAGGGATGGACGTTATTCAGATCTTAACTCATGCATATCCTCAAGGACTCGGCGAGAGAAATGCTCACGGGGAAACTCCTTTCGCCAGCACGTATTCTAATCAGGTATGATTGATTTCTTTAGATGACAGTGCTGCTGATCAAACTTCGAAGTCGCTACTAATCTTTTATTCTTCAATTATAGCCAGCTCCAGAGTTGAGGATTAGTGCGTGGGACAAAAATGTTGACGTTCAAGACGTCCACGGGGCTACTACCGAATCCAACATCCCGGGCCGATTCTCACATCGCTATTCCACGTCGACGGCGGGTAATCGCTTTGGTGCGACCAAACTTTAATCTGCTCCAGCACTTGATTTACATTACTGTGTTAGTCTCTCCTCGAGCATGAAGAAGCGACACTTTACGTATAAAATTGTATCTAATCCGGGTATATTCAATTTCTTTCTGACTACACGTGTAGGTACAATGTACAAGAACATTTAAAAATGAAATACATATGATTTCTTTCAAATATATTTAGCTAGTCAAGGATTATGCTAGAATTAGATATCTTGATACAAATGTATTTTGCCATCTGCCCCAGCGGAAAATAGCCATGGTTGAGTTGGATGCCAAGCGAAAGCGATAACTCCAAGTTTATTCACAACAGAATGACCACGAAGAATCTTAACTGGGACGACTAACGGATTCCTCATGAGATCAGAGTAAACCATGCTATGGAAAACGTGGACACTTCCATCATCAGACGAGCTCGCCATTAGGGGGTAACGAGGATGGAAACCAACGTGGCGCAGTGCTTTTTCGTGGTATTTCAGTGTTTTATATGGAGTTGCAGACAAGTCTAGATCAAACCATACCATACGGCGGTCAAGACTCCCAACAATGACGTGATCTCCAGAAGGATGAATGTCGATGGATGAAATCCATTTACAGCCTGATAACAAGCGTTTTACCATTGCTTGCTTCACAAGGTGGTATATTTTGATATGCTCTTTCGTAGCAACGAAAAGGAATGGCTTGTTCGGATGAAAGCATGCTTTCTGTACTTCCCCTCCCTTGTTCTTGCTAAAAGGTTGCTGAGAAGCTGCTTTGTTGAGCTGGTGAATGAGGACAGCGGCCGCTTGAGCCTTGGGGCTAACGGAAACGAAATAATCACCTTTCTTGTGCCACTTAACATGGGAAACATCCTTTGTTGTGTAAAGAGCTACAACTGGACCGCACAAGCCACCGAATGCACTAATTGGCACAGTTCCTGAAGCACTTTCCTTCTCGATACTCTCCCTACTAATTGACTTCCATGTAACAGACTTTTTCGCTTTTGCGTTCTTCATATTGCTTCCATCACCGGCGCAGGATGCGGCAGCTGAAAGGAGAGCATCAGTAAGCTCAGCATCATCAGGACCACCAGTTCCTGTTGCCACGACAACTGCACATTTGCCCACACCTGCAAGCAAACAGTGGTGGGAACGATTGGGATTCCACTCAATGGAAACAACTGACTTCGCTTGTGCTTCAATAGGCTCCTCCTCTTCGTCCTCGCTATCAGTTTTACTGGAGGTACCACCAGTTGTAAGCTTTGAGAGATTCCATGATCGCAAAAGGCGTCCCGTCTGGACTTCCCAAATTCGCACATAACCATCGCTAGCTCCGCTTGCAAGGAATTGCCCATCAGGAGAAACAGTCAAGCAACGAATCATTGGAAGATTTCCTGTATCGCACGGAGTTTCGAATTCAATGCATTTGCTCGTTGGAAATGGTCTCAAGTCGCTGGCCTTTGGTATAGATGGTACCAAACTCTCGGGGTCGATGTTGAGGCGTCTCTTCATAATTCGTGGACATAAATACAAATCAAGACACCTTTCAAAACGTTCTCTTACAGAATGTTCGTACGCTCCAACACTTCTCAAGTTCTTGAATTTCTTTGGAACGACTAGACCGTGAGGACGGTCCATGACTTCCATCTCTTCCCATTCCTTCAGATCCTCTTCAGTTGGCAAATACTCATCCGGAGGATTGTAAGACTCTGCGTGATTAGGTGGAGGAAGCTTAGGCGCTGCAATATGCATTGGACCTTTACGTAGATTCAACTCATCCTCTTCATCTCCCTTCCACATCAGGAACTCGTGTTTACTTCCCTCCTTCTTATCCTTTCTCGTGACGTCGTTCATATCTCTAACCTTTCCTGTGAGGAAGTCCATGGTAATCTTTCCATCCTTTAATTTCTGGAGCAACTGTCTAACCTGCGCCTTTTCATACTTGGATGGCTGGAACCTCGCCTTAGGTTCATGCCTATTCGTGTTGATACCAGATACTTGCTTATCAACTCCAGAGTAGTACGCAATATAATCAGGATTAGCATCGTGCTCAGGATGAGCGAACGCTCCGGCTTGAACACGTCTAATGATCTCGAGTTGGCGCTCAGTTAACTGCATGTCCTTGTCATTAAGAGCATCATAAATCATGTATCTCTTATTCTCGAGATCGTCTTGATTCTGTAGAGCTCGATCAAGTAGGTCGCCTCCTTCTCCCTTAGCTGATTGTTTGATGATCTTTTTACCATGTGAATTGTAACCGATATGATCGTACTCATCGTACCAGTGAAGAGGGACACGTCCAATGCGATTTCCTTCACCTTCTCCATCTTCGTCGTCACTGGATAGATCATCTGTGTGCATCAAATTAGAGATAGCAGGGTCATTATAAACCTCCTTGGCTTCTGAATCTAAACCAGGTATAATTTTCCCGTCCGTGCTCCTCTTGGAGGATCCAGACTGAGCAAAAACTCTAGGAACCGTTTCAAAGTCCTCTAAAATCTCCAGCTCGTCCTCGCTATCATCCTCTTCTGCATCTTTAATTTGCTTCTCTAAAACATCATCCTCCTCATCGGAAGATCCTTGATCTTCAAAGTCATCATCATCATCATCGAAGGGATCAGCAGCATCAGCATCAGCATCCTCATCCGCATCTGATTCCTGAGCGTCAGAATCATATTCCTCGCTCCCTTCATCCTCATAATTCTCAACTTCTGAGTCGTAGACACTTACGGAGCTGTCATCTTCTACTTCCTCCTCAACCGCTGGTTTCTTCTCTTTGCGTTTGCTTCCCTTCGCTGCCATGATACTCGTATTTCAAAAGAATTTGTGCAGATGGAAAAGTGAGAGGTCGGGTACCGGTATGCTTTCATGTTTTCGGCTGAAATTTGATGGGTGGCTGCGAGAAAAGGGAAGAATGGGACTCTTCTCAACTCGTGACTGATTGAAAAGTGCGCGTGGGCTCGCATCATTATTTATTGGTGCAAAAACCTGTTGAGTAATAAAGAAGAAGGCATTCAAAAGGCAATGTCACCAAGCAGTACGCAGTACATACCCCGGCACGGTACATTACAGTACATACACGTACCTATCGCTTGCTCGTACTGCTGCTGTATCTGATAGAATATAGAATCAAAGTATCCTTTAACCTACGCGATGCTACACCTGATTCTGTGAGAGAAAATGAGAGGTGCAACATCAAAACCTCAACGTCGGCAGAGAAGAAAAGTCATCACCGGGAATCCTTCTCTTGGAACACATGAAGGATTCGTGCACACATACAGAGAATGCCATGACAGCGACAATGATGTTGATAACTTGAACAGTCCCGTCGATGAAAACGGACACGATTTTAGCCGAATGGTTGCTATTTGTGGTGTACCACCGGAGCAAGTACCCGAGGGCGTTCTAAACCTCGCTCGAAGTTATCGGCCCTTTATAAAACATGTCAGGGTCCTCATCACCGCTAAGCCGGAACCATCGTCGCTAGTAGAAAGTCAATCGCAATCAAAAGAGGGAAAATCTTATCAACAACGGTCGCTATCTTCTTCTTTTGCGATAGACGCAGCTGCAATATTAGCCGACGAGCACCAAGGGCACGTGCGATCTCTTGATTCAGCATCAAACATAAACCAATCAAATCACACAGATGATGACACTCATGAGTATGATAACGATAACGATAACGTCGGTGAATATAGGCGCGACCATGAGCATCAAGCTACATATTATATGGTACTCATGCTGCTGGAATCGTCGGAGGTCGCAAAATCTATTGTGCAGAACCTTCATGGAAAACCTTTTAATAATTTTGAAAAGGACGTTGTTGCATCCGTTTATCATGTATCAAATCTAGAAGGGGAGGTGACACTGTCACTTTCAATGAATCCCTTTGTCAATGGATCCCCTAATCATCATCGTAACAGATCATCATCTGTCTCTTCTGCATCATCGCCATTGGGAACAAGTAAACAGCGACCAATAATTGCTCCAGTAAGTGAAGTGAATAATTGCCCGGTATGTCTCGATCCGATGGAATTGAATTTAGCAGACGCTCCCTCCTTATTTTCGACCGTGTGCAATCATACTTTTCATCTCAATTGTTTGCTTCAATGGGAAGATGCGCCTTGTCCAGTGTGTCGCTTCGATCATGCAGGTATCAATGATACACTGTCTCAATGCCATGTATGCGGATCTACGGAGAAAGTTTATGTCTGCTTGATATGTGGGGTTGCATCCTGTTCCAATAATTCTTCTGCAGAAACTGGGGATAATAGTGCAAAGGGTATCAATGCGACGAATGTAGTTGGAATATATGGCAAAGAATCTTCTTCCAAACTTGGCAGCTGCGGTAGCTGTGACACCTTATCGGCAGGACATGCTAGAGAGCATTATAATGACACATTGCATGCCTACGCGGTTGATACCGAAACTCAGCATGTATGGGATTTTGTTGGCCAGGGTTATGTTCACCGTCTGATCCAAAATGCAGACGATGGTAAAATTGTTGAAGTGGCTGACCCGTCGAATACAACGAGTCAAGAACGATCTTTAATACCTTCGCTAACTGACGCTGAAGAAGGCGAAGTTGTCCATAGAAAATTAGAGGGGTATGCAAGCGAGTACTATAATTTGTTACAGAATCAATTGGGGCAGCAGCGGCTGTTTTTTGAAGGAATATTGCGGGAAATACGGCATGACCATGAAATGAATGCAGACAAGTCGAAAGAAACGGCACGATCTCCGGCTGCTTTGATTTCGGCTCTGAAACAAGAGCTTAATCATGTACAGCAAAGGCATCATACATTAGAAAAGAAGTCCAATAAAGTTGCTGAAAATATTACTTTTTTGAAGAATATGAATGAGAGTCTAGAGGCAAATAAAGAACCGATGGAAAGAGAGATACACGAGTTGCAACAAGCACGGATTGAGTACGGTGAAATGTTGAAACGGAACCTTCCAATGCTTGAAGAACGTGTTAGATTATTGATGATCAAGTTAGAGAGTGATCTGTGATGTTCATTTTTCAAATCTAATCTTAGGATTGCATCCATCGTACACGTAGCAATCTTCATTCGAAGTACACGTACGAGGTAGCGAAACAGGGAATGGTACAATGCAAATGACCGTAATTAAAAGTTTGTTTCAATCGTTAGCTATTGTCTTCAACTATATTACCATGTTCATCAAAACTCATATGTTTCAAAGGAGCAAAGGTCCTTCGATGAATAGGAGAAGCTCCCAATTTCCTCACCTTTGCCATATGAGCAGCAGTAGGATAACCCTTATGCCTCTTCGACCCATACCCTGGAAACAACAAATCATAGTCGTGCATCAATCGGTCTCGAGTGACTTTTGCCAAGATGGAAGCTGCACCAATAGCAAACTCTCGTGAATCACCCTTGACCATTGCATCAGAAAAATTGTACATACTCAACTAAGTGTACCCGTAGCCCGTAGTAAGTGTAGTGAAAAAAATGTAGATAAGTTGTAACTGTATACTGAGAACACTGAACTTAGCTGCATGATTATTCTCATTATAAAGTACAAATTTTAATTGAAAATGTTCTGACTGACTGCTATGAATGACTGATACGTTTACTGTGTTGGATCGTCGGTATTTTGAATAAAATAGAATAAAACAGAAATCTCGAAACAGATCTTTTGCCTTCTCAAAACAATCCGCAACCCACACCGCAGCATACGCCATCCAATGTTCAGCCATAAGCACAGCAAAGAGTTCCAAATCTCTTCGGAGGATGAGGGACCGCATTCCATTGTATGAAACAAGGTTCAGACTTGGGTATTGGATATTCCTGTCATAATTCAGATACCAGCAACCTGCAAGTGTCATCACGCACCTTTGCAGTGGCGACTAGTCAGACAAATGATTCCCCAAAGGATACCCACGAACAGGAAGTCCAATTCATTAATGTAGTCACTACCTCGGTGGGGGTATCAACGGTCGATCCTGAGATACAAGATTCCGGCTGCAATTGCAGTGATGCGGAAAATGCCAAAGACACTGAAGATACAGATAATATTGAAAAAAGATTATTAAAGGGCGAATGAATCTTTGTTGGACACGAGTGGGGGACAGGCCACCCCTAAGTCAAAGACATTATGCCAAGAATCATTGCAAGGCAGTGATGGAAATATTGACTTCGAGAGTATCGTGATAGCAAAAACAAGACATCAAGTACCAGTGTCATGTCAGTGTATGATACGGAGTTATGATACATACGGTATCACGGTACAGTATGGTATGCGGTATGTTATAGTGTCGGGGTAGAAAACGTGGATCTCAGGGGTTGAAGTTACGGAGAGGTGGGACCATTTGGATTGTTGGCGCGGGTGACGATCTTTCGATTAGTTTCGAAAAGTGATCAGAAGTGACCAGAGTCACAATCGAAAACGGTCCATGCTCATTATTCTCAGTTTGATGCAATCATCAACACCGAGATATCGCATCATCATAGCGATTTTGGACGGGGGCACCTCTTTTTGTGTGGGGAAGGATGTTGGCAGAATAATCTATCGATTATGCAGCCAACCTTCTAGAGTGTTTTTGTAGAATGAAGTTATTTTACAGTTAGGAACGGGAAAGAAGGAAGGAAGGAGACACAGTGTCGCGTTGATTTTTGGGCACATACACGACCACCCCTCTGCTAGGGGAGAGCAAGTTTTGACCCCCTGTTATGGCACCCAGGCTACTCAAGGCCTATTTTTACTTAGGCGAAAAATTCAGATCCATGATCCTTACTCTCCCCTTCAACCCAGCAGAGAACAAAAAAGCGGACAAAGCATCACAACACTTTCATCAAGTAAATAACCAACCTGTTACAATGAATCCGCTCCCCATCCATAACCACGAAACCACTTTCGTTACTCTTGCACGAGAACTCTTCCATCTTACCCCCTTTGAATGGCAGGGCCGGGTTGGCTCAATTATACTACTCATGACATTCTTGAAACGCAAGACTCGCCTACTATGTGTTCAGAGTACTGGAGGTGGGAAAACACGTCTATACCAGACCGTTGCTGCTCATTATAAAGGCGTTACCATCTACATCTCTCCCCTCCTTTCACTTGGTAGTGATCAAGTGAAAAATTAATGAGGAAGACACGTACAGATAATACTACAGGAGGCTTGAGTCAAAATTGGAGATGACAATGGTGAAAATTTGCCGTAAAGATCAGTGATGCCTTTCTGACATGCATCATTAACATAACAATTGAATGAAGTAAAGTGAGAGTCATTTGCGGGCAGATTGAGATGTTCACGGAATCGCTTATCAGAGATTGGCTCCTTTTTGTATTTGACCATACTCTTTTCGCTTTGTTGTATTGCGACCTGCTTGTCGTAGAGCGAACACAAGGCAAAGGTTTGAATCACATCTCCGTAAAGCTCATCCTTGTAAATGGATGCTGCGGCACCCAATCTCATAATGTCCCTAAAATATAAATAAGAATCAGAGCATGAGGTTGTATGAATTGAATACAGGAGAGGAAAAGACCCGAAATTAGTATTAGTTTTACGTACTTATGGTTTCGAAGAGCTATTTTCAACATAGTCATTCTAGCACCGCTCTGACAATTGGAGATCCAAAACATCATATCCAATGGATGCTCTACCAAGTTTGAGAAGAATATGCATGCTCTATCAACGTCGTTTTTGATATCAGGGCCAAATTGGAATTCAAATGTAATGCCATTCCCAATCTGTTTAACAAATAAACGCTTGCAGTCGTCAATGGATAAGTTGCCGTCCTGCGATGATGGATAGTCAACAAGAATTAGTGGGTTGAATGATGGTAATGACAAGGAGAGTCAAAAAGGATTAGTGAGTTGAATGATGGTAATGAAAATTCACCCGAAATGATAATGTGGTATGAACTCACCTTTACATCAGTGTAATGCACATTCGAACGAACCGTGAGTTGCAATGCAAATAATAGATTCTTCCCAAATTGCACAGGTTGAAGAGGGTTGAATTGTATGGTTTTCTTGAACTGTTCCCTCAATCGTTGAGCTCTGGTGAATGAGCTAGTGAGAATGGAATGAGACTTGCTGGAAATAAGTAAAGTAACCCTTTGTCCAGGCATACTATTCCATGTAGCTTTAATTGTGTTGCTGAAATCCTGTACCTTACCGTCGTATTCTTCAATACGTTGGTTAATTGCATTGTCCCGTAGGAAGGATAACAGGGTTGTAGATGGCTGGGCACGATTCAGCTTACGTCGTTTGGAAGCTGTATTTGCTTCAAATAGATGAATTCCATCGTTTTTGCGGCGATCTCTTTCTGCAGAAAGATGAGAAGAACAGTCGCTGCAACGATATTTCAACGGCGAATTAACGATAGGTGTTGTGATGGTGTTGTTGGGGGTTTGAGAAGCTGCAGGGATCTGTTCATGGGTCATTTCATCTTCATATTGATTGTCAAGAAATGAAGGAGAAACATGTTCATGATCAGTAATAGCAATTGCGCGAATTAAATGTTCAAATGGACTATTATCCTCGGTCTGAGTAACAACAGGGATATGATTGGGGGTGATGAGAAGGTCTTGGGAGTTGTTGGTAGATGGGCGGTCCGGGGATGTGGTCGTTGGAGGTGCATTAGATGACATGATGGTTGTAGTTAGTGTTGAATTGCTAAAAGGAAAACTGTGATTTTGTTCTCTGCTGGGTTGCAGGGGTGATGAGGGTTCACCGAAAAAAATGGAGCACAATGATTTTTTTAGCTGTGTAAGAGGCCTGTCGATGTTGACAGACAGACTGGACCAAAAAACCTCATCTCCCCTACTAGCAGAGGGTAGGGAGGGGTGGCACACGACAGTATTTCGTAGTCTCTCTTCGGTGATATAATGTGATTCTTTTGGGTCTCCGTTTTTCAGTTTTGTGGCGCGGGGGGGGAAGAAAAAGGGGGAAAAGAACGAAAAAACAATAGAGTGGTGTTGCCCTTCCGTTCCCTCCTCGCCTCCTCATTCCTCATGCAATTATAATGTGCAAGCAATCAATCGGCATACCGTACCGTAGAACACTAAATAGCTTTCTACCGGTAACCTGAAACGTCAGACACTGCACATAGATTATAAGTTTTGAAAGTTGCATTCAGATTAGCAATTATAAAAGATGTCACCGAATCAAAATCTCCTGATAAATCTCATCAGAGCAAATCAAGGGATTCTCAAACAAAAACTTTCCCTCTTGGAAACACTCCAAGCAAAATATGGATCTCAAAAGACGACCGATTTGTTCACAAAAATATGCCCAATTGTGCAAGCTTCGATAGGGCAGCATTATCGGCACTCTATGGATCATTTAGAGCTCGTAGCTTTAGTCGCTTCCGCTAGGAATGAAATGGGAAGTACAGTAGGTAGTGGGGATATCAAAATGGAGCCAATCACGTTGAATTATGATCTTCGAGTGAGGGGAGGTACGCTGGAAACAGATGTAGAGGAAGCAAAAAAGCGGATAGATTCTGTATTTCATGTGTTGGGACAAATTGAAATCGATGCTTCAGATCAAAACAAAGTTGTTGAAGAAAAGGTGTATGCTTCCTTTATGCTTTCAGGAGATAGCAAAGATCCTGAGATGAGTCTGACGAGCACGATTGGTAGAGAGCTAGGATTCGCCGCTCATCATGCTCTCCATCATTTGGCCATGGTGAAAGTAATTGCTACCCATACGGTTGGCTTGGAAAACGAAGAGTTAGGATCTGGCTTTGGAAAAGCGCCAAGTACAATAAGATTCGAATTAGATAAGAAATAATCAGATTTACTTGTTGTTTTCTTTACAGCAGGTTGAATGTTGACGTGCACTGCAAATTTGTGAGCGATGTGCGCCTTTAAAATTGTTTTGTGTTCACTTTTCAGGGATTGAGGGATAGGAGTAAGAGAATAGCTCCATAAGATCAGACCTCGCATGTTCGTTGGCAAACTTTATATCATCTGCAGTCATTCCATCCAACCGATGTGTTGCACTTCCATATGTTGTGATTGCTGACAAAAGACCACTTGATCCATTATGCACTGTTCCTCTCTTGGCAGCCTGACTCTTCAAATGCATAGCACTTCTCTTTTGAATCACTTCGCCTCCCCCGCAATGACAGACTTGGGTCAAAACTTCTTCAAGATGGAATAATATGTCCTCAAACCGAATAATCAGTCTTGGAAATTCCACAACATCCAAATAATCACTATACCACGTGTTCCAAAAATCAATCATGCTTGTATATTGCACAACTTTTTCATCAGAATCCTGGAACCTCACTCTCACTGGTACAGACTTGGTCATCCTCGTAATACCTCTATTCCCAAAATCAAACTCATTTGGGACAAGATTAGGACAGTGATCTTTCGTATGAAACCAGTTGGTTGCATACTTGTGACGGCAAATGGATCCCATCCAATAGAATGGATCTTTAATCATGACAATTGGTAATACATTTTCTTGCTTAGTACTTCCTGAAGCTAATCTTGCCGCATGTTGGCTTCGATAAGTAATGGGATTGTGCTTCCCCCACGGAACCTGATACAACATACCCGATTGCATCCTGAACGGCATTTTTTCTGCTGGATGTTCTCTACGGTCCCACTTTCTCTTTGGTAATTTACAATTTTGCTGTAATAAGTCTGCTAATAAGTTGGTACCGGTGTTAAATAAACCCGTTGGACCAATGTAGGCGTCTTCTTCTGGTATTTCTAGCTGGAATCGGGAGCATTGCTCCAAACCTAAGATTTTGGGTTTATCGCCGTACAGAGATTTGACTTCTCCCCATGTCGGAATAGATGCAATTATTTCAGGCGTAATTTCCGTACCTGCCGCTTTCAGGATATTGATTATGCGGTCCTTATTGTTATCATCGATGTTGTTATCGGCCTCGTCGGCCCCGTCGCCAGTGCCGTTTGATTGATCAATATTTGAATTATTGTTCATAATTGCTGGTGTATCCTCGTGAGGATGCTGCTGGTGGTCTTGACTCAGTTCCTCTGAATCATTTGCCGCGCCCTTTGCTTTTACATCAGAGGGGAGATAGCGATGGTGGTGGATGAAGCCACGTATTTTACTTTTGAGATCCATACCGGGGTTGGAATCTTCATCGTCAAGGAAGTTAATTAGGAAAATGTTCATCATCGCCGAGTAGACAACAATGACTACAAATAGCACGGCGATGCGGTCCATCCTGGCCATTTTGATGGTGATTGAGCTCTACTAGCAGCTAGCTTAATAGTATAGGTTTCAATATCAGCACTATGCTCAATATATACGACAAGATGCGAGTATGCGAACGTTGTGAAATGCTTACTGCTCTATGTTGTTTTGTTGTTGTTATTAGGATTGTTGTTTGTTTTTTTGTTTGCTGTAATAAATCGCCTTGCTTTGGCCAAAACATTGGGGCCTTTTTGAAAAATCAAAGAGAAAGAAAAGAGAAGCGAAGCAACATAGTTCCACGCGCCATGAGCCAGAGCAAGCAAGAGAGTTTCAGCAGGAATAAAAATTTCATCATGTCAAAAGTCAAAACACAAATTTCAGAACCTACCCGTATGTTCAATGTATGTACCACCCGGTAGCACAAAGAACATTGACGAAGGTCCCATAACAACCAAATTGCATTGAACATACAGTATCACTCTCAAAGCAGCAGCTAACAAAATGGACTTCTTATTTAAACTTGGGAGCTTTGACGAAAATGACAAGAAGAAGGATGACAAAAAGCCTGAAAATGAAAAATCCCACGAAGAAAATCGCTTCATGAGCTTTACACAAAAGATGCTTGGCTGGACAGGAAAAGATGAGATTGCCGAACAAGGTGCTGAAAGCGCTGCAGATCACAAGAAATTAAAAACAAAAGATGATGGTGATGCGTCCACAAACATAAACCTACCGGTACCTCGAACAGCATCACCTGTACGTGTACTACCAAAAGTTGATCTCGAGATGAGCATTAGTCCTGGGGGCGGTACGCGCATCAACGCCGATGAACAGGATGATCCATTTAGTTTTTCTCGGGGAGAAATGCAGAGTGAATTGCAGCAAAGTGATCGAGCTGAACCTACGAGTATGCTATCAAAAGAAGAAACTTTGGATTCAGAGAAGAATACTGATTTCGTGAAAAATACCGACCAGGGAGATGATGTAAGCAATGCAGATGGATACGAGACTAGTTTTGAAGAATTACCTGGTTCGCCAGGGTCAAGCCCAGGTCGTCGGAGTATGTTGCCCCCACAATGTAGTGACATTATTGAAACTTCTTACCACAGTAGCATTCACAATTCACCTAGCCACGGTGAAAAGAACAGTCAAAATGCTCCTTTTGACGATGAAGATAGCATCGGTGCTATGTATGGCCTTGATAGTGATGACTCTGATTATTCAGAATCTATTTTGGTTCACGCCGATAGTATCCTGCACTCTTCAAATGAAAGAGAATCATTTGATATACAAGCAGAAAATGAACTTCGTGAGGATGAAGAGCAAGACATTCCCATGAACACAAATTCAACGCAGGAAATCATTAAAGCAGACCGACAAATGGGATCAAAGCAAAATTGTGGTGATGATGATACTCATGATAGCGCACTTTTTTTCATGGATTCAATGTTAGATGAAGGTGGCAAGGAGTTAAAAGAATCTATTTTGGTTCATGCCGATAGTATCCTTGACTCTTCAAATGAAAGAGAATCATTTGATATACAAGCAGAGAATGGACTTCGTGAGGATGAGGAGCAAGACATTCCCATAAACACAAATACAACGCAGGAAATGAAATCAGACCGACAAATGGGATCAAAGCAAAATGGTGGTGATGATGATACTCACGATAGCGCACATTTGTTCATGGATTGGAATGGCAAGGAGTCAAAAATACCATTGGATCAAGACAGAATAGCGGAAGACGTTGCACATAAATCCATGGACTGCACAAATATGGATCCCAACGATATAGTCATTGATGATGATCAACATGAATCAAGTGCAGATGTCCGAATTGTAAAAGATAGCAATGGAAAGGACAACAAGACTCCTAAAGAAGTTATGGAGGAAGATTTTATTGAGGTGAATACCGAGGATGAACAACTTATATCCGATCCTTCTCCTAGAAATGAAATTCGGGTAGGTTCTGCTCAAGATACGATGAGTATTGCTGCAGAGGCCGATGAGACAAGAATAAAACAGGAAGAGAAAGAGCTCATTGAAGCTGAAACTAAGGAGGCTGCAAGATTGGAAAAGGAGGATGCGGGTCGTACCACTGCAGAAGCTGAGACTTCCAGAAAAAAGCTGGAAGTGGAAGAGTTCATTGTTGTGGAAGCCGAGGCCGTTAGAGTACAAAAAGAAGAGGAAGATCGTATCGCGGCGGAAGCTGAGGCTGCAAGATTAAAGCAGGTAGAAGAAGATTGTATCGCGGCGGAAGCTGAAGCTGCAAGGTTGAAACAAGAAGAGGAAGAGCGCATTGTAGCTGAAACCGAAGTTGTCAGAATAAAACAGGAAGAGAAGGAGCGCATTGTAGCTGAAGCCAAAGCTGTCAGAATAAAACAGGAAGAGGGAGAGCGAATTGCAGCTGAAGCTGCTGAGAAGACTGCAAGGTTAAAACAAGAAAAGGAACAGCGCATTATTGCGGAAGCGGAACAGCGCTTTGCAGCTGAAGCCGAGGCTAGAAGGTTGAAGCAAGTAGAAGAAGAGGAACAGCGCATTGCAGCTGAAGCTGAGGAGGCTGCAAGGTTAAAAGAACAAGAGGAACAGCGTGTAGTTGCGGAAGACGAGGCTGCTAGATTAAAGCAGGAAGAGCAAGAGGAACAGCGCGTCGTAGCTGCTGAAGCTGAGGAGGCTGCTAGAATAAAAGAGGAACAGCGCGTTGTTGTGGAAGCCGAGGCTGC
>Ga0115005_10001919_pt1 | contig 16617 bp, 12 predicted proteins | sample ArcOceMetagenome_FD_87163 | JGI IMG/M metagenome (GOLD analysis project Ga0115005, IMG submission 87163) | Marine eukaryotic phytoplankton communities from Arctic Ocean - Arctic Ocean - Greenland ARC118M Metagenome | ecosystem: Environmental > Aquatic > Marine > Oceanic | place: Arctic Ocean... | reverse complement strand
GCTTCAGGGCTGTTGCGTTCTACTTTGCCAAACAAGTATGCATCCATCATTACATCACCTACCACCAGTGCGCTTAGGTTAGAAATGTTTTGTAATGCTTCTCTTTGGGTCATGTGTTGTTCGGTCAAATGTTTGATGACATCCATTGTCAATTATGACAGTTTTCTTACGGCGGTATCAATTCTGCGAACAGCTTCCGCGAGAACTTCATCGGCGGCGGCATAGCTGATGCGAATACATTCTGGAGTGCCGAAAGCCGCTCCACTCACTGTCGCTACATGTGCTTCTTCAATGAGGTACATGGCCACATCTTCTGAGTTGTTGAGTGTTCTTCCATTGTAGCTCAGGCCAAAAAGATCGCTGATGTCCGGAAACAAATAAAACGCGCCCATGGGAAGGTTAAGTTTTATTCCTGGAACTTTGCTTAAATCGGCATGCATTGCATTTCTTCTTCTGAGAAAGGCTTCGAGCATAGAATTTGCAATTGAGGGATCTTGATCAACGGCTTCCGCTGCAGCTGCTTGAGTGATGCTACAAGGCGCAGACGTAAATTGTCCTTGGATCTTTGTGCATGCCGCAGCAATCCATTTGGGTGCGCCTATATATCCAAGTCGCCAGCCGGTCATTGCAAACCCTTTTGAAACACCATTGACAGTGATCACTCTCTCAATCATGCCAGGTTCAGCAGCCAAGCTCGCATGACGTGAGGTGAAATTGATGAGTTCGTAAATCTCGTCAGAGATCGTAAATACGTTGTCATGCTTGCGGAGCACGTCAGCGATCGCCGCGGTTTCTTCTTGGCTATATACAGACCCTGAAGGGTTGCAAGGTGAGCTGTAGATCACCATTCTCGTTTTCTCGTTGATTGCAGCTTCTAGCGCTTCAGGGTTAATTTTGTAGTCCTCCTTAATGGTCGTCGGAATAATCACGGGAATTCCCCCTGCTACTTTTACGATTTCCTCATAGCTGACCCAGTAGGGTGCAGGAAGGATGACTTCATCCCCCGGATTGACTAAGCTTAATACAACGTTTGCAAGAGATTGTTTGGCGCCTGTACTGACGACGATTTGGTCTGGCGCATAATCAAGTCCATTGTCCCTTTTGAATTTCTTTGAAATGGCTTCTCTTATTCTAGGCGTGCCAGGAACGGGGGTGTAGTGGGTCTCATTTGCATTGATCGCATCAATTCCAGCTTGTTTTAATACAGCGGGAGTATCGAAGTCGGGCTCTCCCAAAGAAAGTGAGATGACGTCAACTCCAGAAGCTTTGAGTTCACGAGCCATTCTTGCCATGGCAATCGTTGCAGACTCAGACAGGCGATTAAGAAGATCAGAAGTGCGGTTTTCCATTAGAAGCAAATAAAGCGATTTTTCAAGCCGTAAAGGTAGTTATTTCCTCGGAAGGAGTGCGAGTCCAAGCATAGTAATTGCGCCATTTACAGGAAGCAACGAAAAACCGAAACTAAAGCCCCAATATTTGGTTAAAAAGTACTCAAGTAAATAGCAGACAATAGGCGAAGCAATAGCGACAAAGGGAATCAATTTCTCTCTTGGTTTGCTTTTGAAAAGGATGCCGAAGAAAAACAATCCAAGAAGGGGCCCATAGGTGTAATTCGCAGCTGTAAAGAGCGCAGCAACGACGCTTGTGTCATTCACAGCTCTAAATGTCATGATTGCGATGAACAGAACTCCCGCCATTCCCAAATGAACATTCTTTCTGATTTTCTCGGCTTTTTCTTCCTCCATTTTTTGGGTGCCGATGAGGTCAACACAAGTTGAGGTAGTGAGTGCCGTTAACGCAGAGTCTGCAGAACTGAAAGCAGAAGCAAGAAGTCCGATGAGGAAAACGCCGCCTGCCATCGGTCCCAATGACCCACCCAGAGCGAGGGTAGGGAAAAGCCTGTCCGTCGCTTCGGGAATAGAAATCCCTTCCGTACCTGCATGCAGATATAAAAGCGCGCCAAGTGACAGAAATAAGATGTTTGCAGCAAAGAGAACCACAGCGAAACTGGCCATGTTTAATCTTGCGCTCTTGAGATCTTTGCAGGCGAGATTTTTCTGCATCATGTCCTGATCGAGTCCCGTCATTGCGATACACACGAAGGCGCCAGCAAGAAAGTGTTTTACAAAATGATTGCCTGCTTTCCAGTCATCAAAGACAAAGATCTTTGTCATCCCACTGGATTTCACAAGCTCGGGGATGGCTGTCAAAGATGCGCCATGGGCATTTGAAATCGCCAGTACAGTAAGGATGACGGCAGTGAGCATGCATGCCGTTTGGACTGTGTCTGTCCAAATCACAGTGGCCATTCCTCCCTGCCTTGTGTAGGTGTAAATAATGGCAAGGACCAAAGCGACAATTGCTGCAAAGGCCCAGCCAGGAACGCCCCCTGTGCTGCTTGAAAACAGGGGTTCTAGGATGGCAAGTTCCACGACGATTGCCACAAGAAAAAGTCTGAAAGATGCCCCGATGACTCTGCTTAGAATAAAGAACGAGGCACCTGTTTTATAGGCACCATTGCCAAATCTTTGGTCCAAGTAAGTATAAATGCTTGTAAGCCCTAACCGGTAGTAAAGTGGCAGAAGCACAACGATAATAAAGAGATAGCCCACCATGTATCCAAGGACCATTTGAAGGTAGGTGAAACTTTGTGTATTCACCCAGCCAGGGATGGAAATAAAGGTGACGCCACTCAGTGATGCGCCTACCATTCCGAAGGCCACAACATACCAGGGCGCCTTTCTTCCAGCCAAGAAAAAGTCAGAAGCATTTTTGTCACGTCCGGTGATGTGGCCGATTAAAAACAACACCCAAACGTAGAGACCTGAAATGAGAATAAATGTAGTTGCTGACATGGTCCCAAATTTACATGTTCGAACACCGGCGTTGGCGTTTTATCTTTACACCGTGCAACAACTCCCTTCACGGCTCATTGAAGCCGCCGTTGATCAGATATCTACTCTGCCTGGTATAGGTCGTAGAACCGCATTGCGGCTGGCCTTGAGCCTGCTTAGGCGTGACAATGAAAGGGTGCGGTCATTGGCGGATGCCATCGTCGCAATGAGTGAAGGAGTGAAGCCTTGTGACGTTTGTCACAACTTAACGGAACAGGTTACGTGCTCGATTTGCACTACGCCGACCAGAAATAAGGACCTGATTTGTGTTGTTGAAGACATTAGAGATTTGCTTGCAATAGAAAATGTAGGCACCTTTCGCGGTGTGTATCATGTTTTGGGAGGAATCATTAGTCCGATGGATGGTGTAGGTCCATCTGATTTAAACATTGAGCCATTGATTCGGAGACTTGCCGAAAAAAACACGGCTGCCGGGGTTGACCTTTCAGCGGGTCCTGTTTCAGAAAGCGCCACAGAAATTATTTTTGCGTTGCCAGCAACAATGGAGGGGGATACGACGTCGTTCTATTTGTACAAAAAAATGGTGTCATTCGAACTCAAAATCACGACGCTCGCGCGTGGTGTAGCTGTGGGGGAGGCTTTGCAGCACGCTGACGAAGCGACCCTTGCGCGTTCCATGGATAACCGGACTTTATATGAGTGCTAGAAGATGAAGTTATCTGTCATTATAGTCAGTTATAACGTTGAGCATTTCCTTGCGCAATGCCTTATTTCTGTAGAGAGAGCGATTGCGAATTTTTCAGACCAAACTCCTTCGGCCGCTTCTCAAATTGATGTTTTTGTGGTCGACAACATTTCGGTGGACGGAACATGTGAAATGGTGAAGGAGAGGTTTCCATGGGTGAGTTTGATTGAGAACTCCGAAAATGTCGGGTTTTCTAAAGCAAACAATCAAGCGATTCATATTTCAAATGCCGAATACGTTCTCCTTTTAAATCCCGACACCGTCATACAAGAAGATACATTTACAAAATGCATTTCTTTTGCCGATGAAAACCCCAAACTGGGGGGGATGGGCGTGCCTATGTTTGATGGTTCAGGAACCTATCTTCCCGAGAGTAAAAGAGGGATTCCTACCCCTTGGGCATCTCTGTGTAGGATTTCAGGTCTGTTTCGTTTGGCGCCGAAAAGCAAGAACTTAAACAACTACTATGCAGGACATTTAAGTGCAGATGAAAATCACAAAATTGACATACTAAGTGGTGCGTTTATGTGGATGCGTAAATCGGCTCTGGATGAAGTAGGTGTCCTGGATGAAGACTTTTTCATGTACGGGGAAGATATCGATCTCAGCTGGAGAATTGTTAAAGGAGGGTGGGAGAATCATTATTTTACCGGCACCAGAATCATTCATTACAAGGGGGAGAGTACAAAAAAGGGGTCTCTCAATTATGTGTCGATTTTTTACAAAGCGATGTTGATTTTTGCGGCCAAACATTTTGAAGGGTCTCAAGCCAGATCATTTAATTTTTTAATTCGCCTCGCTATTTATTTCCGTGCATTTGTTTCTGTTGTTCGTAGAATTGTCACGCGCATGACTTGGCCCCTTTTGGAAGGTGTATTTCTTCAAATTGGGCTGTTCCTACTCCTCAATTTTTACGCGAATTATTCGGGAATTCAATATGATCCATATGCCACAAATGTTGCGATGGTGATCTATTCATCGGTGTGGGTGTTTTTTCTTTGGGTTTGTGGAGGATATGACAAGCCATGGATTCCGAGAAGGGTGATGAAGGGCATCGCTGCCGGTTCAATCGTTCTGGTCGCTTGTTATGGATTGCTTCCTGAGGATTATCGTTTCTCGCGTGCAATTTTGCTTTTGGGTGCGATTTGGTTTTCGGCAGTCGTGATTTTCGGACGCATCACTTTGGGAGGTTGGCGTTTGGAGGCGAAGCCCAAATCAAGGCTTCTCGTAGCGGGAATAGAGGAGTCGCGTTCAATGAAGCAGCTTTTAGAGTCTATCGAACTGAGAGAAGGCATTTCAGAAGCGACACATGTGATTCATCCCAATGAATTAAGTACAATTGTAGATGTCGTCAGAGTGCATTCCATTGGAGAGATCGTGTTTAGTGGAAGAGATGTCAGATCGGAGGACATTATTACAGTTCTCGCTGCTCTTGTAGACAAGGCTGTTGTGTGCAGAATTGCCTGGACGGATGACGGATATGTGATGGGCTCAGGAGGACCAGGTCCGGACCCAGTGACCGAGTTAGACAGAGCAATATATGGTCCGTCAGCCCGCCGTTCAAAACGTATTTTTGACCTGTTTTCTTCATTCATTCTGCTGCTTGTTTCCCCTCTGCTTTTTGTTTTCAAGCGGTCTAACTGGATTGCGTATTCATTTTGGGTATTCCTTGGCAAATCGACATGGGTAGGACTAGATGGTGTCCACAAACAGTCTCGTCCCTCCATTATTTATGCAGTTGAAAATGATGACGATAGAGTCAGAGAACGTCTGAACCTCGCTTATGCGAGAAAATACAATTGGTTTGAAGACCTTAAGCTTGTCCTGAACGCATTACTTTTACAATCTGTAAACTGATTACATGGCAATTATAGATATCCTCCTCCCTAAAATGGGAGAAAGTGTGGCTGAAGCTACTATTATTAACCTTTTGGTCGAAGCAGGCTCAAGCGTTGAGGCAGACGAAGCGGTCGTAGAAATTGCGACAGATAAGGTTGACAGCGAAATCCCAGCTCCTGAAGATGGCGTATTGTTGGAATGGCTTGTCTCCAAAGACGATGTCGTTCAGGTAGGCGATCCCATTGCGCGTTTCGAAATAGGAGGCGAGGCCGTTGTTGCGCCAGTTGCACCAGTTGCTGAAACCATTGCCGCTGTAGATTCTGCGCCAGCAGAAGTGGCTACATCATCAGAAGTTGAACCTTCTTTGTCAGTGCGCAACGAGTTAGATCCTGTTTCAGTGCCAGAAAGAACGGGTGCGTCAGGCAGGTTTTACTCTCCTCTAGTCAGGAGTATTGCGATTGCGGAAGGGGTTGGTATGGAAGAATTAGAACAGATCTCAGGTACGGGTTCTGAAGGTCGGGTAACGAAGAAAGACATGTTGGCATATCTATTGAGCCGCGTGAGTCGCAGTTCGGTATCCAATATACCTGTCAAAGAAAAGTCATCTATGCCGTCACCAGTGATTTCAGAATCCTCTATGGATGCACACCCTTCTTTTAAATCCATTTCTGGTGGGTACGAAGTTGTGGAGATGGATCGGATGCGCAAGCTGATTGCCAAACACATGGTTGACTCGGTGCATACATCACCTCACGTGACTTCTTTTGTGGAAGCAGATGTGACGAGTTTGGTCTTATGGAGAAACAAGAACAAGAACAAGTTTCTTGAGAAATTCGGTGAGAAACTTACGTTCACCCCTTTGCTCGCTGAAGCGATTGTTAAAGCGATTGGGGATTTCCCCGGTGTGAATGCGAGTGTGGACGGTGACAATGTGGTAATGCATAAAGGGATACACTTAGGGATGGCTGCGGCGCTTCCAAGTGGGAATTTAATTGTACCCGTGATTAAGAATGCGGATTCATTCAATTTGCAGGGATTGACAAGAGCGGTGAATGACTTGGCCAAACGTGCGCGTGCTGGACAACTTGGTCCAGATGACATTGCGGGCGGCACCTACACAATGACGAACGTAGGAACGTTTGGCAATGTGATGGGGACTCCGATTATCAATCAGCCTCAAGTGGGAATTCTCGCATTGGGAGCGATTCGTAAAAAGCCAGCTGTAATAGAAACACCGGAAGGAGACATGATTGCTATTAGACACATGATGTTCCTTTCTCACAGCTATGATCACAGAGTTGTGGACGGTCAGTTGGGAGGTCGTTTTGTCCGTCGAGTTGCAGATTATCTAGAGAATTTCGCGTCAGATCGACCGATAGAAGGATAGCGCATATTGAATTTCATGATGCGTACACAACGTCCACTTATTTAAATTAATTAAGTACTTAACTTGTGAGTATGTTGAAACAACCGATCTTATTTGTAATTATTTGTTTGTTTGCGGTTTTATCGTCAAATAATATTCAGAGTCAGACCCCATCAAAATCTCCGCGTCATTCTCTGTCTCAGTCCGACAGATTGGTGTTTGATCAGGCGTCTATGCTTACTGAAGAAGGCATCTATCACGAAGCGGCAAGGGTGTGGAAGGGGCTCGTGGATGATTATCCAGATTGTGGAAATTACAGGTATCACTATGCTGTTTGTCTGTTAAACTCTGGCGCGCCCGTTACGTCAGTAAACCAGGAATTAACGAATGCCATTTCTGTGTCAGGTTCTTTCATTTCAGGTTCAGGGAAATTTAATGAAGATATATGTGCAGCTCCTGTAGACGTTCTGGTGTATGCTTCTCAAGTGAAACTGTTGCTTTTGGAGTTTGAGGAGGCGCTGAGTTTGTTGGCTCGATTCAATGTCGAAGCAAAAAAATGGAACCCACTCAGACAGACAGCGGAGATTCTTCTAACGAATATTGACACTGCCCAAAACCTGATTGCGAGTCCCATTGACGTCCAAGTGAGGAATATGGGGCCGCTTATTAATACAGAGTTTGACGATACGCACCCAGTGATTAGGGCAGATGAAAAGCAACTGTTTTTCTCTTCTCAAAGGGCCAGATCAAATGGGTCAAATCACGGTTCTTTCGACCCGAATACGAAAGATCATTATGCAGACATATACGTGTCTGAACGAGACTCCGCTTGGGGAGAAGCTGATTGGGTAAACATTGGTCTTCAAAAGCACAAGTTTGCGTTGGCCATTTCTCCTTTCGGGGAGAATCTTGCGATTGCACATGTAGATGGTTGGGAAGAAGTGGTTTTTCATTCAAACAAAAGAAAAGGCAAATGGCAAAAGGCTGTTTCCTCGAGTGTCATTCCCGATGCACCCTCCGAGGGAGTGATTGTGTTTTCGCCAAACAATTCTTTCGCGATCATGAGTGTCGCTGACAGAAAGGGGAGGACCGGGTTTGATCTGTACCAGTATACCAAGCTGTCAGACGGAAGTTGGTCAAATCCTGAGGTCATCGAGGGTCCCATCAATTCTGACAGAAATGAGGTGTCACCGTTTATTTCTGCTGATGGCACTTTGTTTTTTGCATCGAATCGCCAAACAAGTATGGGGGGGTATGATTGCTATCGCTCCGTGTTTGACAATGGAATGTGGAGTGAGCCGGTGAATCTGGGGTTCCCTATTAATACAGTTGATGATGACAGATATTTTGTGATTTCTGCTGAGGGTACGCGCGCATATATCGCCTCTAGAAGAAACCGTCCCTTAAATGACTACGACATTTTCGAAATAACGTTTACTGAAGAGACGCAGCTCGTGAATGGCAATATTATGCTGATAAACGCTCTTTTAGAGGTGGAGTTTGACCGCATTGCTCTGACATCGATGGAGTCTGGAAGTACAGCAGATGTGATGGTTTCGGAAGACAACCAACAATTTCTACGCGCGATTATATACGGAGGTCAATCTTACAGAATAGATTACTTTAAAGGCGGTGCTGTATTCATGACCGACAATATAGAAATTGCGACAGATGCGGGGTACCATTTGTATACAGACCCCATCGATTCGTTTGAGGGAGGGATTTCTGTTGACGGCACATTGCGCGTGGAGAAATATATAGAACCAGAACCCGAGTTGATAGATTCTTCAATGTCATTGGAAGATTCGCTTGAACTGTTGAGTTTGTTAGGTCAGGTGCCTGAAGAAGAAGGATGGATTTCGGAGTTCAACCTCAATCCACGCCAAATTCACACTCCTGACATTGACATTCCTTCAATGGCAGATGAAGTTGTACGAATAATCAATGAAGAGAGACATCCAGAACTGTCTATCTCTTCAAGTGCATTCAGAAATGAAACCACATCCTTCGAAGACGCGAATGCCTTTTCGGGGAAGCGCTCAGCCAATGTATTCATCAGACTGAAAAAGATTTTGTCAGATAAGGGATATAAGAATGCGGTGGATTACACATTCTTGCCTTTTGAAATTAAGGTTGTGACCGACCCAGACGACGACTCGCCTGATTTCGTGTCAATACAAATAACATCAAGCCCTCAATAACAGATTTTACGACAATTAACATGGGAATAGAAGAAGGATTAAAAAAGCTCAACCTCAAACGTCCGCTCGTTGTTTTTGATTTAGAAACCACCGGTGTTCAGGTAGGTACTGACAGAATAGTGGAGATTGCGATGATTAAAGTTTCTCCAGATGGGTCCATCGTCAGGAAGCCAGAGAAAGCAGGGGCGGAACATCGGATTCTCGTCAATCCAGAGATGCCGATTCCATTAGAGTCCTCTTTGGTTCACGGGGTTTATGATGATGACGTAAAGAACAAGCATACATTTGGAGCGATCGCGCCTGGTTTGGTAAAGTTTCTTCAGGATTGTGACCTAGGAGGTTTTAATTCAAATCGATTTGATGTCCCCATGCTCGTAGAGGAATTTCTGAGGGTGGGCATTGATTTTGGCATTGAGGGGCGGAACCTTATTGATGTCCAAAACATCTTTCACAAAATGGAGCAGCGTACACTTAAAGCCGCGTATGCGTTTTATTGCGGAAAAGAACTAGAGGGAGCTCATGAAGCGTATCCCGATACTGCTGCTACTCTGGAAGTCCTGGTCGCTCAACTTGACAAGTATGCGGACAAGTCAATCATTGATACCCGAGGTGATACAGTAGGTCCTGTACCGGGAGATATGGACTTGCTCCACGAATTCTGTCAACGCACGAAAAATGCAGATCTCGCGGGTCGTTTGATTTATAACGATGAGGGAGTCATCATTTTCAATTTCGGAAACCACAAAGGAGTGTCCGCAGTTGAACTCCTCAAGAGAGACCCGGGATATTTTGGTTGGATGATGAAAGGAGATTTCCCGCGTTACACAAAGAGAGTGCTCCAGCAAATAAAGGATGGGGAACTTAAATAGCTGTAAGTGAAAATAGCCGTACTCGTATCCAACGACCTTTCTTTTGACCAAAGAGTAAGGAAAACCTGTGAAGTGCTAGTCGATGCTGGGCACGAGCCCATCCTCGTGGGGCGGCTTCTTTCAGACTCAAAGCCATATGACGGTCCTGGCTCTGCCATTAGATTTGCTCTGAAACGTACCTCTGGGATGTTTTTTTATGCGGAATTACAATGGGCCCTTTGGAAGTGGTTAAAGAGTGCAGATATCGATGCTGTATGGGCAAACGATCTTGACACGCTCCTTCCAGCTTTGCTTGTCTCAAGAAGACGCAAGCTTCGAATTGTGTATGATTCTCATGAGTATTTTACAGAAGCTGCGGGGTTAACTGGACGTCCATTGCGTCGTTGGGTTTGGCTTACAATTGAACGATACTGTATCCCCAAATTAAAGAAAATGCTAACGGTGAATGAGTCCATCGCTGAACATTATAGAGCGCGCTATGGCATTCAGGTAGACGTGCTTAGGAATATGCCTGTATTGACGGCCGTTCCAGAGCTTTCTCACCGGAAAGCTTTTGAAGAATACAAGGTCCCCACAGACCTTCCGATTTTGCTTTTACAAGGCGCTTTCATGGACCGTGACCGAGGGACAAGTGATGCTGTCGACGCTTTAGAACACATGACCGATGTGCGACTCGTATTGGTGGGCGCAGGGATTGAATTCGAAGAATCAATCAAAAGGATGAATGATCCAAGATGGAGTGGCCGACTGCACTGCATCCCTAGACTTCCATATGAAAAGCTCAGGCTTTTAACTGCATCTGCCGACGTCGGGCTTTCGTTAGACAAAGGGATGCATGCAAATTATCTCTTAAGCTTGCCCAACAAATTGTTCGATTTCATTCATGTAGGCCTTCCCATCGTAGCAAGCCCTATGGTTGAAGTAAGGCGTGTTGTTGAAGAAAATGGGGTAGGGGTAGTGATTGAGGATGTCACGACAGATGCGATTTCCCGTGGAGTGTTAAAAGTCCTTTCTAGTCCCCGAGAAATGTGGTTTGAAAAATGTATGGTTGCAAGAAAGAATCTTCACTGGGGCACCGATTCCTTTTTAATTCTGGAGCATCTGAAAGGTTAAGACAGTTGTTTTTTTAACCATTTGAGGCGGGTAAAAACATGTTGTGCGATTTGGTCTGGAAGGGAAGGGAAGATGTTGCGCTTCAGGGCTCTTTCTTCTGAGTACAGAGATTGTGTGAATGTCCGACTGACGCCTCCAGGAGTCGCTTCAGAGATTACGGTATCGAAACACGTACACTTTACGCCCCGTTTCCAGAGTTTGAGATTTAAATGATAGTCTGCCAAGACTTTAAATCTTACATCATAAGGATCATTGCGTAAAACAGTCCTTGAATAGATCGCACCTTGATGGTGCAATGTGTTTCTCCATTTTAAGGAAGCATTCCAAACAGGTTGATAGAATTCAGGAACTCCTGATTCTCTGGGAGGAAGAAGGTGTACTCCGAAAGCCAAAACTTCTGTGTCCGGTCCTTCTTCTAAAATGCGTATTAATTCCGCAAAACCATCTTCGGTGGGCAGGTCGCCTGTCCCGAAAAACACGACCCATTGTCCTTTTGAAAGGGCGACTCCCTTGTTCATGGCGTCATAAATCCCTTTGTCGGATTCAATTTTGAAACAATCCATTGAGGCCTCGTTTTCTCTCATCCAATTGGGGCTGTCATCAGATGATTGGCCATCAATGACGACAAGTTCGACGTGTTTGCTCCGGAATTTAGAGAACGCGTTCAGGGTCTCTTTTAATCCTTCAAGTTGATTGTAAGAGGGGATGATTATACTGAGCAGTGGCGAGGTCTCTTTTGTCATTGAGAGGACCTTATCTCACCCTTTTCACAGATTAATATTTTGCCAGGGAACTCGGTCATAGAAGCGTGGTCATGTGTCGCCATGATGACACTGCATCCAGAGTCTGTAAGTCCGTGCATTAAAGTAAGAATGTCTCTTGTGGTTTCTGGATCCAGGTTCCCCGTGGGTTCGTCAGCGAGAAATAACAAGGGTGAATTTAGCAGTGCCCTTGCGATAGAAACACGTTGTTGTTCTCCTCCTGACAGTTCGTGTGGAAATTTATAGCCCTTGTGTGTCAGTCCGACGCGTTTAAGAACCTCGTTGATCCTGAGCTCGATGTCTTTTTTTGACTTCCAGCCCGTGGCTCTTAATGAGAATTCGAGATTGTTGCTGACTGTTCTGTCCGTTAAAAGGCCGAAGTCCTGAAAAACGATTCCCAGTTTACGTCTAAGCTTATGAACGTTTTTTCTCGTCAATGAAGACAAATCCATGCCGCAGACTTCCCCTGTTCCGCTCGCAATATGAATGTCTCCATAAAGCGCTCTAAGAAGGCTCGATTTCCCGCTCCCGGTTTTCCCAATGAGATATAGGAACTCACCTTTCCCAATCTCTAAATTGACATTGTTTAATACGACGTGTTCCTGTTGATTTAGAGAAACATCTCGTAGGTTAACGAATGGCGAGTCTGACACTGTGATAGCTGTTTGGGGTTAATCTAAATTGAATAGCGCTTGGTCAATCTCAGGGTTAACTGAAATAGAACCGATACGTACAGCCATGGTTTGCGTTCCAGCAACGGTGACAACCTCCATGGGGAATTTAAACCCTTCTCCAAGGTCGATGTAGTTGTTGAATTTTGTTGTGACAGACATGGGGCCATCCTCACCCGCTGTGATTGATTTTGTGAAAGAGAGCATTTTAGAGTTGAAATCAAAATAGCAAGTCATATTTACCGCTTCCGTACTCTCTTCAGTTCCACAACATGTGAATTGAATAACATGGTATTTATTTCCATTCATTTCCTCTACTCCAAGCAGTTCAGAATTGATTCCATTTTCACCTGCGTGAAGAAGAAATAGGGGGTCCAATTCTTCCCATTGAGCGCTTAGCAGTTCGTTGTCTGTTGTCGCAATACGAGGTCCCATTTGGGATGAATAACCTCCATTGTCAGTGACGACGTTTACAATCACATCTTGTCCACTCATTGCGAATGATGTTCGCGCCCCTCTTTTGTTCTTTTTGTAGGATGCAGTATGCGTGAAGCTTAAAGTCATGCCGCCGCCCATTTCCATAGATCCAGTGCGAAGCACTCCGCTTAGCTTAGAAATTGATTTAACACCTCCGATTGCCTCGTAGTGTCCTTTGATGACCATTTCTGAAGTGACCCCGTCTTCAGCTGAAGTTCGTTCTATAATGGGTTTGCCGTATGCATCAAAAAGCTCTACAGTTCCATTGGTCGCAAACTTGGTGAGTGATTCGGCGACACTTATATTTCCGACACACGTAATATGCAACTGGTCGGGGTGGAGGTGGTTTTTTGCAACGCGCTGAACATCTTCTATTGTCACTGCGTTAAGTTTTTCTAAATAGGTTAAGTAATAATCCGCTGGCAGATTGTACCGTTGAATATTCAGTGCGAATCTTGCAGCGGTATTGGGGTTTTCTAGTGAACGCGCAAAACTTCCCGTCATATAATTCTTCGTAACAGCGAAAGAAGCACTGTCAACGGGTTCGGTCTTCATACGGCGTATTTCATATAGAAATTCAACGATTGCGCTGTCGGTCACTTCATTTCGAACATCTGCGTATGCCGTAAAAGCACCCAACAGTGGGTCGATAGAAATGTTTGACCTTGCACCATACGTAAACGCCTTGTCTTCTCGTAGGTTCTGCATCAACCTGCCAGAAAAAGCACCGCCACCAAGGATGCTGTTCATCACTGAAACGGCAATCGCATCTTTGCTTCCTGGAGGGATCGTGACTGTGTGGGTTAGCTTTAAGACACTTTGTACGGCACCTTCCATAGGTGACAAACAAACTCTATTTCCTTTTGGGCGGGATGGCAACTCCCATCTTTTGTAAGGAATGTTGTCGCTTCTTTTCCATTCACCGAAAAACGAATTTGCTTTGCCGTATGCTGTATTTGCATCGATGTCCCCGACGACTACGAGGGTGGCAATGTTTGGATGAAAGTACGTCTTGTGAAACGCAACGAAATCTGCTCTTGCTAACGTGTTGATGCTTTCTGGAGTCGTGACTTCGCCGTAGGGATGAACATCGCCGTAGTTAAGAGAACGGGTAAGAACATCTGATATTTCAGAAGGTGAACTTTCAGCAGCAACAAGTCCAGAAAGAGCTTGCGTTCTCAAGCGTTCCAATTCATTCTCTGTGAAAGATGGCTCGAAAAGAATTTCAGACATCAAGTGAAGGACTTCATTTGTATGCTTAGTAAGCCCAGATCCACGAATGCCTTTCGGACTGACACTTATCGAAGCTCCGAGAAAGTCAATGGCTTCGTCGAGTTCTGCTTTTGATTTGTTCTTTGTACCAGAGCGCATCATTTCACCAAACAAGTCCAGCATTCCAGCTTTGTTTCCCTCGAAAATGGGTGCATATTCGAAAGACAACGTCCAACTTATTGTGGGCTGTTTGTGGTTTTCAACGACAATCAGTTTCAAACCGTTATCTAGTGTCAAAAGTTTAGACTCCCCCAGTTCTATGAGGGGTGCAGGACCAGGCTCAGGCGCTTGAGATCTATCTACTTGAGAATAAACGCCAGTATGTGATAGCGAGGCAGTTGCAAATAGAATTGCGAGGGTGATGTTATGGAAGATTTTCATTATTTTTCTTCTTCTTCTTGATAAAGGAAATAGAGTGTTGCGCGTGTATTCTCGTCGTAATATTTCTTCGCAACACGTTGAATGTCGTCAGGTGTGATGGCCAGGTATCTGTCGATCTCTGTATTGATGAGGTTTGCATCGCCAAAATAGGTGTGGTAATTCGCGAGTTCTTCTGCAATACCAGCCATTGTTGAATTGCCTGACACAAATTGTGTTTCAATTTGATTTTTAAGTTTCTGAAGTTCACGATCTGTAATACGTTGCGTTTTCATCTTTTCAAATTCTTCATTCATGGCAGCTTCAACCTCAGAAGGTTCAATGCCCATATTGACCATTGCAAAAGCAAAAGTCACACCTGGATCTTCAAGTCCGAAACTGAAGGCTCCGCAGTAAAGAGCCAATTGTTTCTCATCGACTACAGACTTGTTGAGCCGACTAGAAGCACCTCCACTTAAGACTTGATTGAGCATGTCAACGGCGTAGTAGTCAGGTGTTCCTTGAGCAGGGATGGGGTAGGCCTGAATGACAACGGGGAGTCGGTCTTTTCCATAGACAATGCTTCTGCGCTCTTCGGTTCTCTTCGGCTCGACTTCAGTAGGGCGAGGAATCGCCTTCGTTCCTTTCGGAATGTCTTGGAAGTACTTTTTAACCAGTTGCTTTGCACTTTCGAGATCCATGTCCCCAGCAATACTTAAAGTTGCGTTATTTGGCACATAGAACGTATCATAAAAATCCATGAAATCAGCATGGGTTGAAGCATCAAGATGTTCCATTGATCCTATGGGAGTCCACTGATATGGATGCACATCGTAACATGCGTCCATGGTCTCAGCGATCATGTTTCCGTAAGGTGCGTTGTCAACCCTTTGGCGTTTTTCTTCTTTCACTACTTCATTTTGTGTGTCGATCCCGATCTGTTGAATTTTTGCGTGAAGCATTCTTTCAGATTCTAGCCACAAGCCCAATTCGAGTTGGTTTGAGGGGAGAAGTTCATAGTAGAAGGTTCGGTCTTGTGAGGTGTTTGCATTTAGTACCCCACCTGCATTTTCAACGTAATGGTCAAATTCACCTCTTGCTATATTTTCACTGCCTTCGAAAAGGAGGTGCTCAAAAAAGTGAGCCATCCCTGTTCTAGAGGGAGTCTCGTTTTTTGATCCCACATGATACATGACGGTGACAGCTACTATAGGCGTAGAGTGGTCCTCGTGAAGAATCACATGCAAACCATTTTTCAGATCGAATTCTGTGAAGTCGATATTGGTTGCGCTTTGGCCGTAAGCGTTTAATAGTATAGACCAAACCAAGGCGCTACTAAGTAAATATTTCATATCCATAACTGATGAGTAATAGAAGACGAAGTTAACGCGAACGGGGGGTATCTTGCCGGTATGAATGCGGATAATTTTATGCTCGATTCTGAGTGGTGGACACTGGATGATGTTTTTAATCGACTCTCTAATTTTCAAACGGGTGAATTCATCTCTGACATGGACCCAGATGTGATTGCCAGGGTTGAAAAATGTCACAGTTATTTGGCCTCTAGAATTGCTGAAAAAGGAGAGACTATCTATGGTGTTAATACAGGATTTGGCTCCCTGGCTCACACGAAAATTGCGCCAGATAAATTGTCGGAATTGCAGGACAACATTCTGATTTCTCACGCGTGTGGCGTAGGTGACCCTGTTCCAGATGTGATCGTTCGTGCGATGCTTCTATTGAAAGCAAAGTCACTTAGCCAGGGTCATTCAGCAGTCAAGCCAGAAACGATATTTCGTCTCTTAGATATGTTGGAAAACAATGTCACTCCTGTCGTCCCTTCTCAGGGTTCGCTCGGCGCATCAGGTGATCTTGCGCCTTTGTCACATCTCGCAATCCCTATGATTGGTGAAGGGGAAGTCAGTGTGGGTGGTGCAAAGCCTGTCCACGCTTTAGATGCCTTAAAAAGTTTCGGGTGGGACAAGCTTCAACTCGATCCAAAAGAAGGCCTTGCATTAATTAATGGAACACAGCTCATGCTTGGCTATGGTGTGATTTCTATGCTTAGAATTGAAAGATTGTTAGAATGGG
>Ga0115005_10001917_pt1 | contig 16621 bp, 11 predicted proteins | sample ArcOceMetagenome_FD_87163 | JGI IMG/M metagenome (GOLD analysis project Ga0115005, IMG submission 87163) | Marine eukaryotic phytoplankton communities from Arctic Ocean - Arctic Ocean - Greenland ARC118M Metagenome | ecosystem: Environmental > Aquatic > Marine > Oceanic | place: Arctic Ocean... | reverse complement strand
TTCTTTATTTATCATAATATATTCCTCATTGATTCATTTTTTTTACTTAATGGTTGCGACAAGGTACAGACTCTCCTCGCTCCTCTTTTAATCGTCCTGCCTCAATTTGGGCATCTTCAGGAGTGTTAAAGATCTTATCTTCAAAAAGTATTAGTGGCTTTGCTCGATCTGCATTCAACTGGCCAACACACCACTCTTTTCCTTCAACAATGCAAACTGCAACATAAGCACCTGCAATTGGGCCATAGTGCCTATTATTAAGTGTAAATAAACATTCTGACAAATCACTAACCTTATCCTCATCTAGAGGGCTAATTACTCTTTTTTCTAATTCATTAAGAGGCTTAGTACTTGTTCCAACAACTGACTTACCAACAGGTGGATCCATCATATCGGGGTGTTTATTAGTAATCATTTTAATATATCTCCTTATCTATATTATTAAGGCAAAGGTCCATCTTTTAAAAATCCTCTTATTGCATTTTCTGTAATACGGGAAACATTATTATTGTAATTATTATGCGAAAGGCTTCCACACCAAGACAAAGAACCTGGAGCAAAAACTCCACCGTCATTTGGTGTTTTATAAAATACCATGTCAGCTCGGACCATAGGATTTTCAGTACCACTTCCGTGATACCCTCGAACAGAAAAGTGAATCTCTTCATTAACTTGCAGCATTAAATTGGTATGTCCAACTGAATGTGCTAATAAATATGAATCATGCGGAGTTCCAAATTCAATGTCATATCGATCCAACTCTAAACCTGCTGCTCCACCACCAACGAGTCCAAAATCACCAATTTTTTCACCGTTTCCTACACCTTCCATTATCCAAGCTGTCTCTGGTCTTTCACTATCTTTATCTCTAACATAGTAAGATGAAACATCAAAGCCGTAAGCCGTAAAAGTTAGTCCACAAAGCTTACTTGGAATTCTTCCTCGAGCTCGCCACATGCCTCCATATTTTCCATCAAAAGCATTGTTATATTCTCCAGGATTTGCTGTCCAAGCTCTAGTTCCAGCCTCTCCTTTACGAACTTCAATAATATTGGAATTATCAGGATGGTACTCACTACACCAGTAGAAACCATTTGCACCTAAATAAATCCATCGACCGCCATCTTGTTGATATTTTTCATAAGCGGCAAACATTTTTTCCGATGTATATTCTGGATGACTTCCAGTAAGTACGGTTTGATATTTATTTAATAAACCAACACCCTCTCGATGCAAATCTTCATCAGTATGAATATCAAAATCAAAGTTTTTTTCTTCGAGCCAGTCAACTAGATGAAGATCACCATTAAGCTGCCATAAAGATGGAGAGAGCCAATGACGATATTTAGGGCGCATATTTAAAATTGGTCTTAGTCTTGATGAGTAACAAACACCACTTCCATCCGAGTGAAGTGAATAAGTAGAAAGCCCATATTCTCTGTGCTCATTTAAATATAAATCTGCTGCAGTCATTACAGGAACTTTTCCAGCTAATAACTCAGCCACAACACAGTTTGTACAAAGATTATCATTTGAATACGCTAAATATGAATTTGTTGGCAGAATAAAGGCTAGTTTTGAAGTAGTCTTTCCTTTTGGAGGACGAACAACAAAGGGGATATAATCTTCTGTTTCTGGCGAGTCTTCACCACCAATTCTTAATCGCGCAGCATATATACCACTCTTTAAGCCATCAGGAATTTTAAGTTCAAAATCCACATCCCAACGCGCATCATCTATGTCATCGTCATGAAAATGAATTGCACCATATTCTTCAGGTTTATGATGATAAACAATTTCATCGCCAGTCCAATTAAAGCCTGTCATAGCTCTAACAGGCATATTAATAATAGCGCCATTTAGCATAGAAGGTGACGTATCAATAATACAAGTTGAGGCGATGTTTGTAGTTATATTTGCATGGAAATCCCATGCTCCAACTACATCGTTACGTAATTCAGCCTTGCATCCCTGGTAACCACGAGCCAAAGATTCTATTTCAGACCTAGATAGAGCTCTTCTTGATAGTCTTGGGCGATCTATTTTGCCGTTATATGTATGAATCTGTTCTGGCAATTCTATTGGCTCCAAAACCTCTTTAAAATGACCTCCAGAAATATGTCTTCCTGATCTCTCATATTTTGTACTCGCAGCCATTAGAAAAGGGGCGTCATTAATACCTGGCTTTATACTATTAATAGACTCAACAACAGCAGTAGTTTCTTCTGCTGGATTTAATAAGCCTTGACCCAATCCACCATTAGTTGAAGTTACAACAGGTTCTTGAAATAATGTCACTTTTCCTGTGCGCGCATCATAACTAACTGCAGCAAGATACCAAACCTTTCTTAAAAGCTTTTTGTCACTTGAAAGCTTCATAATTTGACCACTTCCATCACCAATTTCGACAGACAAACAATTATGCTCATCTATAAACAAGCCATAGCCACTTTTAGTTTCTTCAACCCATTTAGTTAAAACGCCTTGACGTCCTTTTTGTGGGGTACCAAGACCAACAACGGGTGTTGTTGGAAATATATAGCACTGAAGAGTAAAGCTTTCTACATTAAGACGCTCATCTTGAGGCACGATAACATAAGAGCCACCATGTATTTTTTGATTTTTTCCTGGATAGTTTTTATTACATTCCGCCTGAATTTCTTCTTCTTTGTATCCAGGGCCTTCTGGGTTAGTATCACCATGTATTAATCGTACAATTTGTGTTTCGTAAACTTCACTATCTTCAGAGTTAATATAAAATTGTATGTTATCTCCAGGACAAACAGAGTATTTGTCACTATAACCAGTAATTCTTAACATAATATTTCCTTAATTTTTCAATAATTAAAAGTTAAACTTTTAGGCTTCATCGCCTTCTATATCGTCGCCTTTTTTCTCACTCTTTTTATAATCCCCAAGAATGTTTTTAATGTTGCTTATCTCTTTAGATGACATTCCAATTTCATCAAGAAGGTTGTCAACAAATGGAGCCTGTGCTCGATAACGTAAGGCTGAATTTACTACATTTTCAGAAAAATTTGTACCTCCGTTGCCTCCATTTTGTGGTCCAACAAAATCTCCATTGGAGCTATTTGAATTGAAGCCTGGCATTCCATTAAGTTCATAAATTTTTATGTCATCAATATTTTCCATTGGCTTAACAGCTTCACGAATAATTGAGTCAAGATTCTTCGCAATCTGCATTCTTAGATCACTCTGACGACTTTCATCACTTCGAGCATTTTCAGCTTCATTTAGCATCAAATTTCCTGCTGCATCTACTTCGTATCGAAGTTTGCTTGCAAGGGAGGCATATTTATCAGTTTGCTCTTGTTCCTGTGCCGCCTCTTTTTCAGCTCTAGCAATGGTAGTAATTTGTATTGCTTCACTCTCACCTTCTTTTTCAGCATTAATTATCTGAAGCTTCTTTTCTCGCTCGGCAACTTCAACCTCTTGTGCTGATTGAACCTGCTCTTCTGCTACAACCACTTGAGCTCTAATATGTTCTTTATTTTCTACTGCTTTTAATACTTCTACAGTTTTGGCTATAATTTCAAGCTCACGATTTTTCTCTTCTATTTCAAGATTTTTTCTCTTTTGTATTTCAGACGCTTGAGACAATTGATCATTATTAATACGAGAGATTTCAAGAGATCTTTTTTGATCTATTTCCATCTTTTTAACTTCTTCATTTGCTTTAATTTGTGCCTGCTCAGACTCTATATATTGCTCAGACTCAACCTTAAGAACTTCAGTTTTTTGTTTTGCCCTTTGTGATGCAATATCTTCTTCTTGTTGAAGTCTGGCAAACTCATTTTCTTTTTGAATTTCTAACGCTCTAATTTCAGCCTCAAGATTCTTTTGTTTAATGTCAGTCTCAGTTTGTCTTTCAATTTCATTTCTTAATCTTTTTCGCTCCTCAATCTGAAGTGTTAACTCATGCTCCCTCAACGAACGCTCAACTTCAATTGTATCTTGTTGTTGAATACGCGCTTTTTCAATATCCTCTTCAGATTGGATTCTAGCTTCTTCTGCTAAACGCTGCTGTGTTGCAGTCTCAATTGCCATATCAGTGCGTTCTCTATCTCGCTGTTTAGCAATTTCACGCTCCTGTGATAACCTTGAAAACTCTCTTTGTTGATCAATTTCCAGGGCTTTCTGCTCAGCTTCCAGATTTTTTGCTCTAATTCTTATTGTTGTATCTTGTTCAATATCATTACGCTTTTTCTTTCCGGCTTCAATTTGCTCTGTAAGCTGAGTAAGACCTTCTGCGTCAAACGCATTTGATGGGTTAAATACCTCTAATCCAGCTTGATCTAAACTGGTTAGAGAAACTGCCTCAAGCTCAAGCCCTGTTGCTCCTAATGATTCAGCAACAATTACCTTAACTTCTTTTATGTATTCGCCCCTCTTCTCTTGTATTTCTTCCATTGTCATTTGTGCTGCAACAATACCCAGTGCATCCACAAACCTACCCTGAACTAACTCTCTTAAACTTTCTGGCTCCATTGTTCGTTTACCTAAAGTACCTGCTGCAATTGACACAGCTTCTTTTGATGGAGTTACTCGTACATAGAATTCAGCAATTATTTCAACTCGCATTCGGTTTTTAGTAATAAATGACTTATCGCCACCACGTTTAACCTCTATTCGTAATGTTCGCATGCCAACAGAAGTTATATTGTGGATGATTGGTAATACAAATGCTCCACCACTTAATATAACTTTTTCGCCTCTAAGTCCTGTCCTAACAAAAGAAACTTCTTTAGATGATCTGCGATAAAGCCAATGCAGCAAATATACAAAAATTGCAATTGCTAGCGCAGTCAGAATAATGGCCGCAATAATATCTGCACCAGTCATAATAATTTCTCCTTATAAAGTTTGTTTGTATTATTTTTCATAGCTAACTACTTTCATTTAATAGCTGAGTGTCATTCATTGCAGCTTTATAAATTACGAATCCGAAAATTACTTTATTTAAAAAATCACTTAAGTTGTAAACAATATTTAAGCTATTAACATCGATACCGCCTCCAAGATTGTTTATAAAATAACCAAGTGGGTAAATTGCCCATCCAATAGTTAAAATCAATCTGAGGCCATTAAATGCCATATGTGTAGCTTCATTGCCACTCTCTAAATTTGCACGTCCAGCTTCTCCCATATATAGCTCGCCTAGAATATATAGCCAACCTACAATTCCTATAATAAATCCTAACGTAGCGCTCATATATCCAGCTGCTCCTAGAAATTCACCAATCACCATTACTAATGATCCAATTAATAATCTCCAAAATAAGGCTGATGAAACTTTTGTAACTGCAGACAAGATTACATAAAACAACACAATTTGCATTGTATGTGTGAGTATCCAGTCTAAATATCGAAGGATAATTGGTGCTGAGCCAGTATCTACCCACATTGTTTTAATGTAGTGGTAGAAGATTGCTGAGACCAGCATTACAACTCCTAGTAATGTCATAGTTGTATGCCACTTAGTAGCAACCTTTGTTCTTTCAAGAAGAAAGAAAATAGATGCACCAAACATTGCCATAGATAGGAGCCAAAAAGTACCTCCTACAATGTCCGTTGGTAATAATGTGCTATTCATAAAATATCCTTGGTTTTAAATTTTTTTTTATTACTTCGATCTTTAATTTATTTAAAAACACGTTTTCAATAATTCTAAAAACTAAGCATCAAGCTTAAGATTCATAAAGCCCAGAAAAAAATTCCAGGCTCTATGAAGTTTATCTACTTATGAATTTGGATCATATGCCTCTGGATCGGCAGGTCTCAGGAAGAAATTATCAAGATAGTCTGCACCACCCCAAATATCTATCCCTGGATTGTACCAACCAGTAGAGTTTGTATCACAATCCTCATCTAATAGTGTTTCAACATCAGCGTAAGTAATCTTGCGAGGTGGTACTAAAATTGATTGAATCTTAGGACCTTGGCCTTGCAATGTACGCATCATGATATTCCAGCCGAGTTCAACATCGTCGCCTGGAGGCCATGTTTGAATTGCCGCACTAATGTAATCTGGATTATTGCGCCAGTAACATAATGCACCTAACTCACCACCAATTGATAATGGAACCATCTCACGACCTGATTGCTGAAGCGCAGCTAATACCCCTGTCTCACCAGAAGATTGAACCGCCATTCCGTCAAGTTGACCAGGATGAGTTGCTAACCATTTTTGTGTTTCTGCTTGACCAACTTGTGATGTCCACATATGAGCAATCTGTCCAGTAACCTTAATTCCTGGGTATTGAGATAAACCATCCAACACTCCTCGGTTTTGAGAATCAGAAGCAGAATAACCAGGAATACCCTCTACTACGAGAACATTTCCCTCGCCACCAATCTCTTCGGCCATCCATGTACCAACATCATATCCAGCTTGATGGTAGTTAACTGATGAACTGACTGAAAGAGGTGATGTTGTATATCCAGTAAATGAAAAGACGGGAACGCCTCTATCAAATGCATATTGAATAGCCTGATTAAGTGCTGTAGGGTTTGAGCAACAAATGATAATTGCATCTACGCCCTGATCAACTAGTTGCCTAATCTGCTGGATTTGTAAAGAATCTTTCAGATTGGACTGTGTAACAACAATATCATTAAGTAGTCCAAGCTCTTGCCATTTTGGCTTAATGTCATTCAATAACCGGTCCATTGCACCTTTACGCCATGTGTTTCCAGCATAAGTACTTGCATAACCAACTGTCCAAGGTGGAGAGCGATCACTCTTCCATTCTCTAAAAGCACTTTCACCTAATGGCTGCATTGAATCCATAAGATCTGGGTTGTATACAGAATCAGTTATACTTTTTGGAATTTCATCTAGACCAGCAAGAGTCATCGTTGAAAATCCTAACGATAAAAAACATGCTAGAGTAAATTTTATAAATTTTTGCATTTTTATCTCCTTTTTTTTGACAAGTATCATTACTTGTTTTGTATACTTTAAAAAACTTTGATTTATAAGCTAGATAAGCCTTTAAAGCAAAATTACATAGTCTAAAGTATATGTGAGTATAGCATATTGTATATATTAGTCAACAAAAGTATGTATATTTTATTTGTTAAGATACGTTCGTATGTATATGGGTTTAAAGTATGAAACCCTACATACTTACTAACCAGTAAAATAATGTACAATTAAGGAGTAGACCTCGTTAAAGCTCTAAATCTCTATTACTAAGAAAATAAAAAAACATGGGAAATCAAATTCAAGAAAATCAAATTCGTCATCAAATTGTTATAGCAGATGATCATGCTTTAGTCAGGGGTGGGCTAGAATTAGTTGTAAAAATGGCTGTACCAAATTCAGACATATTTCAAACTAATAGCTTTGAGGAAACAATAAAAACTCTTTCAGAAAAACCTTCTATTGATTTATTACTCCTAGATCTAATGATGCCAGGCATGGATGGAGAAAAAAGCATCCTTAATATTATCAATCTATATCCTGGAGTCCCAATAGTTATTGTATCTGTTAAAGAAGATTTTGATTCCATCCATATGGCGATCTCCTCCGGAGCATCAGGTTACATTCCTAAAACCTCACTACCAGAAATTACGATTAGTGCTATTAAGCTTATTTTGTCTGGAGGAGTTTACATTCCTCCTCATGTCTTAAAATCAAGAATTGACATCAATAATGAAAGTTCTCAACCTGTATCAAACATTATTAAAAAGTCAAGTATCCTATCAAAGAGACAGGAAGAAGTGTTTAATCTTATCAAAGTAGGCAATTCAAACCAGTCTATTGCAACAGAACTTGGCCTCACTATTCCAACAATTAAAATGCATGTATCGGCAATATTTAAAAAACTCAATGTTAAAAATCGTACTGAAGCAGTTGCTAAATATACTGACATCCAAAAAGTATCGGAATTAACTATCTAGAGGAAAATTTATTGATTTCTATTTTTAAAAATAAAAACTCCATTTTTTATTCAAAAAAATATTTTAGGACCACTTGTGCGCCTTTGTTTTTTTTATTATTCTTAATAAGTGTTATACCTACCAGTCAAGCTGATGAGGGTGATTATTGGTCTCAGAGCGTCAACGTATTTAATTATTCTTGTACAGATGGTGATGTTGATTGCTGGACTGACAAAAGAAACTCTCTAGAAACGTTACCTCTTCAAGTTTACTCTCCTTTAAAGCCAATCCAAGTCAAAGGTAAGCATCACATATGTGTTTCATTCCCTCATCTTAAAGACTCTTATTGGGTTGGAGTAGCCTATGGGATTATTACCGAAGGACGTCGCTTAGGTCAAAAAATCACACTATTTGAAGCTGGTGGATATACAAATCTAGATGCGCAACTAAATCAAGTTGATGATTGCATAACTAATGGAGGAGAGGCATTAATTATTGGACCAATCTCAAGTAATGGGAATGCTAAACAGATAGAAATCATAAGAGAAAAAGGAATCCCTGTCATTGTTCTTGTTACTGGGATTAATACAGCTGTTGACGCTAACTCTTTACAAAGTTTTATCGATATGGGCTATACCTCATGCAAGTGGGTTTTAGATCAAGAAACAAATAATTCTAATACAACTAATATAGTTTGGTTCCCTGGACCGCCGGGAGCCGGATGGTCAATCGCCTCAAACGTTGGCTGTTTAAAAGCTTTAAAAGGGTCAAAAATTAAAATACTTGAAACAAATTGGGGGGATACAGGAAAATCAATCCAATTGCAGTTGGTTGAAGAAACGCTTCAGAACTTAGCTTCAGGCCCAGAGCCTGAATTTCAATATATTGTAGGGACTGGAACAACAATTGAAGCTGCAGTAGGAGCCCTAAGAGCCAGAAAACTTCAAAATAAAATTAAACTGGTATCCACATACTATACTCCTGGTATTGATCTTTTTATAAAGCGAGGTTTAATTTCAATGGCGCCATCAGATCAAATGATTTCTCAAGCCACGATTGCTATTGACCAAGCTGTAAGACTACTAGAGGGAGTTGAAATGGCAACAGGAGGCCGTCCAGAATATAATACGGGTCGAATTACAGAGCATATACAGCAACCAATATTAATTGTAACACCTAAAAATTATAATAAGTTTGATTCATCGACAACACTAGCCCCTAAGGGATGGTCTCCAGTTTTTTCAGTAAACTAAAAGATACATTTAGCAATTAAAAAACTAAATTATGAATCAATCCATACCTCTATTACAACTTAATAATATATCAAAACAATTTTTTGAAACCTCTGTATTGAATGAAGTCAACTTTGATTTGTACCCTGGAGAAGCTCATGCCATCTTTGGGCCAAATGGAGCAGGAAAATCTACTTTAATTAAAATTATTACTGGTGATTTGCAGCCTACAAGTGGAAAAATTATTCTGAATAATGAAGAATTAAAAATACATTCTGTTCATAATGCAAGGGAGCTTGGAATTAGCGCAGTATTTCAAGAATTCTCATTAGTTCCTCAACTCACTGTTGAAGAAAATTTATTTCTAGGCTCTAATGTTTCAAAAGGGCTATTTCTTAATAAGAAAAAATTGCATCAAATGGCTTGCGAGACCATGGATAGACTTGAGTTTTCTATTAAACCTGAAGAAAAAATAATTAACTTATCTCATGCTGAAAAGAGAATGGTTGAAATTGCAAAAGCTTTCCATACAAGGCCTTCAATAATGATTCTTGATGAGCCCACTGCGTCTTTGGCAGAAAATGAAACAAACCATCTTTTTTCAATGATTAAAATTTTAAAAGCAGAAGGTATTGGTGTAATTTATATCACTCACCGAATGAAAGAAATTTATACAATATGTAATCGTGTAACCATTCTTCAAGATGGAAAAGTAGTTGAGTCTGATAAGGTCTCTAAAATTGACGAGCAAAAATTAATTGAGCTTGCTACTGGTCGAAAAATCAAAAACTTTTTTCCTAAAATAAGAAGTCAGCTTGGCAGAACACTATTAGATGTAAAAAGTCTAAGCATTCCAGATAGTTACTTAGAAGATGTATCAATCAATATTCGAGCAGGAGAGGTAGTAGGTCTTGCAGGGCTCGCTGGATCAGGTAAGTCTGCAATTGGTCGGGCATGCTTTGGCATTAATAAAATTAAGTCAGGCAGCATAACTTACTTAGATGATGTTGTATATGACAGCTCTAAAAATATCAATGTCATTAGCCCTAGAGCAATGCTTGATAGAGGCATGCTTTATGTGCCCTCTGATCGAAGAGCAGAGGGACTTATTATGGAACACAATATTAGAGAAAATATTTCTTTACCCTCACTTGGGCTTCCAAAATTTTCCACTGGCTTTATGGTAAATAGAAAAAATGAAAAAGATATTGTTGAAAAGATTGGGCAACGCCTAAACTTCAATAAGGGTATTGAAAATAAAATAGAGCAACTATCTGGTGGCACTCAACAAAAAGTAATGCTTGCTAAAAGTTTTGCTCGAGACGTTCAGCTATTTATTCTTGACGAACCAACAATAGGGGTAGATATTGGCACCCGAGTATCAATTTATGAGCTAATAAGCGACTTTTGTGAAGCTGGAGGAGCTGTTCTAATGATTTCTTCTGATTTAACTGAGCTAGTTAACTTATCTCATAGAATCTATATTATTAATGAAGGTAGCTTAAGTGCTGAAGTAAGTTCAGAAGATTCAAGCGAACAACTCATTCAAAACTATTTTTTAAAATCTGGAAAAACTGAAATCACAGTCTAGTTTTTAAAAACCAACTATGGGCTATGAGTTAATCAAATGTGAAAGAATAGCTCTAAATTTTGCAGGTTGAATTGGTTTTAATAAAACTGGAAACCCTTTTTCTATAATACTTTTCACATGAGACCTTTCTACGTCTCCAGTTACTATTACGCTCGGAATTACAGACTCTAACTCTTGCTGCACTAGTTTAACGACATCAATGCCTGACGCATCTCCTGGCAATCGATTATCAGCCACAATAATGTCTGGTAATAGGTAACTTGGAGATTTAATGATATCTTTAATTTCGTCCTGATCTCTTCCTGCTTCAACAATACAGCCCCAAGATTCTAGTAACTGAATTGTAGCTTTTAATACATCAATATCATCTTCAATTAATAAAACTTTAATGCCAGTTAAATCCATAATATTAGATATAACTTCTAGTTTAACTTCAGAATTATTCTCTTCACCAATTTCAACTAGTACAGAAAAACATGAGCCACCTCCGACAGTAGATTTGCCCTCAATTAAATGGTTAAGGCTTAGTGATAAACGCTTAGCTAAAGCAAGACCAAGACCTAATCCCTTACTCCTATCTCGCTCTTTATTTTCAATCTGATAAAAGTCCTCAAAAATATTCGGCATTTGATCTTCAGAAATTCCACAGCCCGTATCCCAGACCTCAATTGAAACCATATTTCCTCTCCTTCTGCATCCAATCATTACAGATCCAGCTTCGGTGTAACGAATGGCATTTGACATGTAATTGCCCAATATACGCTCCAATAAATCAGGGTCACTTTTAACTGTAATATTAGAAGGAACAATTCGAAACTGTAAGTTTTTATCTTTTGCTAAAGGCGCAAATGATTGAAAAATACTAGTAAAAATATTATTAATTGGGAAATCTTCATATCGAGGCTTAATAGCTCCTACCTCTAATTCAGAAACATCTAAGAGTGCGTTTAAAAGCCTTGCTGTTGAGGCTGAAACTGAATTTATATCTTCAATGATTGTAAGAATTTCCTCGTCTTTAACTTTAGATTTTAATGCAGCTATATACATCTGCATTGCATTTAGGGGTTGACGTAAATCATGGCTAGCTGAAGCCAAAAATAGTGATTTTGCTTTATTTGCTCTATCAGCATCTTCCTTGGCATTTTGAAGTCCAACACCTTGTTCCCATAAATCCTCCTTTAGTCTGTTAAAACTCCTTCCCATTCTTCCAAGCTCATCCTCCCTTTCTAATATATTTTGCTCATCCTCAAGCCTTGTCACTTTTCTTAAAGGGGTGTATCTATTAATCGAGTCAGTAAGCAACTGTAAAGGCTTTGAAATATTCATTCTTACAATAAGTAGAATCATTGAGATAGCAAATAGGATTGAAATAATTGTTGTAATAACTATATAACTAATAGCAATTCTTTCAACATAAATTATTTTGGCTTTAGAAGCATCAATTACATTTTCCAATTCATTGCTTACTTTATCTGCCTGAATCAAGAGAGACTCTTCAGCAAATGAAATTTCATTTAGGTCCTCACTATTAAGAGTAAGTATTTGTAAATTATTTTCAAGAAATAACTTACTCATAACCAATTGATTATATTTTTGAGAAATTACTCTCAGCTCATAAAGCTCTAGAAGTAATTGCTCTTGGTTATCTAAAATTATGTCATTATTTGTAGCCACTTCATTTTTAACTTTTCTAATAAAGTCTTCAGTATCACCAATTGAGTCCTTCAATTTTTGACTAGCTAATAAAAATTTATCCTGAATTAACTTTCCGCCTAAAAGCTGAACATATTTATCATAAAAACTTGTTTTATCAACATCTTGGTTGACTATTTGGGTGACCGTTACATAAAGTTCATTGACGCTAAGCCTCTGACTATATACACTTTCATCAATTGAGTGAACTGATTCGATTAAAGGAATTGTGATAGAAGACATTTGTTTAGTTTCACTACCAACTGTGTAAACTTGCGAAAAAGCAACTAGCATTAATGAAATAAAAGCAATAATTTCAATAAATATTAAAGCTAAGATTTTTTGATTAAGAGATAACCTATTAAAGAGATTTTTTTTAATTTTTCTCATATATCACTTGTGAATTTTTAGATTTTAGAATCTAAGAAAATCTTCAAATTTACTGAATAAAAAATCACTATTTCTTTAGGGTTGATAACATTTGCTGTCTAAAGTATTCCGCACTAATTGCCACTATCAGCAACGCACCTATAACAACCATCTGTAGATATGAACCAACTCTCATTAGATTCATTCCATTTTGTATTAAGATAATAAAAAACGCCCCTAAAACAACATTCTGAACTCTACCAACACCGCCAAGAAGGCTTACCCCTCCAATCGCACATGCAGCTATAGAAAGCAAAGGATAGCTTGCGCCAATGTTGGGCTCTCCGGTCTCTAACCTTGCGGTAATTAATAAAGCTGCAAAACTAGTTACAACTGCAGAAAAAACATAGGCACTAACTATATAAACCCTAACATTAATTCCAGATAACTCTGCCGCTCTTATGTTTCCTCCTATCGCGTAGAAGTACCTCCCCATCTTTGTCCTATTAATAAAAATATAAACCAAAATAATAAAAATTAGAGTAATCCATATAGTCAAAGAAATCCCTAGAAACGTGCCATAGCCAAAAATATTTGTAAATGATTCGGGCATTCCATAAATTGGTATTCCGCCAGTAATAGTAAGAGCCATCCCAAATATAATTGAAGACATACCAAGAGTCATTATGAATGGTGGCACTCTTAAAAAAGCAACACCAAGGCCATTGACTAGACCGATAAAAGCCCCAACAAAAAGTCCTGCTAAACAGCCTATAAAAATTGCCTCCCAGCCAGAACCATATCCAGTCCATAAAGCAACCATTGTCATAGACGCAACAACAGAAGTCATTGCAAGAATTACGCCAACAGAGAAGTCAAGCCCTCCAGTAAGCATAACAACCATCTGAGCCATAGCTACTAGAATAAGATCAGAAGAGTGTCTTGCAACACCTAGAATATTTTGTGTAGTTAAAAAATTATCACTAGCAAATGAAAAGGTAATAAGAGCTACACCAAGAAACCATGGCAATACTCCGGCTTTAATAAATGAAGTAGACAAGAATTTCTTTAGCTTTGAAAAATAATTAAAAATTTCAATCATATTTATATTTAATTAATAAACCTAAGAATATGCCAATATTTCAAAGAAAGTCAAAAATATAGTATTAAAAAAAATACCCACCTTCCTATATTTTTATTCGTGATTTTAACATTAATCTACATTGCTCTATTAAAAATATAAGAATTAATACATACTATTGACTATGGTATGTGATAGTAGTAAACTGCACCTATACTTTTGGATGTTTTAAAATAGAATTTATCTATATCTAAATTTCTAAATAAATACATAGCCATTAGTCTGAAGTGATTCTTATTTCAATTTAGAGGTGTATGTAATTGACCGATCAAGCACAAAGGACATTAAAAAATGATCCTTCAGATTTGCCAGAAATATTAATTAAATTTCCAGGCGAGCTACATGTAAAAAATGTGAGTAAGTCATTTGGGGTGACTAAGGCTCTTGATGATGTGTCCTTTACTGGTTACTTTGGAGAAATCCATGCAATTATTGGCGGAAATGGCTGCGGGAAAAGTACATTAGCTAAAGTACTAGCAGGCGTACTGCCAATTGACTCAGGCAAAGTATCAATTAATGGTCATCATCCATCTACTCCAAAAGAATCACGTGATTTAGGTGTTTCAATGGTGTTTCAAGAGGTGCTTGTAGCAGATGAAGCATCAATAGTTGACAACCTATTTATTGGTATTGACGGCTTTTTTTCTAAATCAATGTCAGACAAAGACAAACAAGATAAAGCTAGAATTTTATTAAGTGAATTAGCCGATGAAGATATTGATCCTTTAATGCCTGCTGGAAATTTACCATTAAGCACTAAAGCCTGGATTACTATTGCTAGAGGATTACTAAGTGAGCCAGATTTATTAATTCTAGATGAATCATCAGCTGCGTTAGATTTCGACTCTACAGAACGTCTTTTTAATAAGATGAGAGAGTTACGTGACAAGGGTACTGCAATCATAATAGTAACTCATAGAATTGCAGAATTAGTAAGAATTAGTGATCGTTGCACTGTTATGCGTGATGGCAAGGATGTTGGTGTTTTGGAAAAAAGCCAAATCACTGAAAAAAATCTTCTACAGTTAATGACAGGAAAGGATCAAAGTAAAGATTCAATTAAACAAGATGCCCATAAATCATCTCACTCACAAGTAGCGCTAAGAACTCAAAATATACGCGTCTGGCCAACAAGTGATATATCAAATTTTGAGCTAAATAAAGGTGAAATAGTAGGAATTACCGGGTTAGATGGTCATGGTCAAGACGATTTTGTTCGAATATTAGCTGGTATTTCAACAGCATCAGAAGGTGTGGCTGAAGTTAGCACAAATCATGGTGGTGATTTTTCTACAATTAACACTCTTGCAGATGCAAAAAAATATGGAATTGCATTTGTTTCAGGTGATCGAAAAAGAGAAGGAATTTTACCAAATCTAAGTATTGTTGAGAATTTAGCAATTTCTATGTACAACAAAAATACCAATATCCCTGGAGTACGCCTTATTGAATGGGGGGCAATTAATGACATTTATGATTGGGAAGTAGAGAGATTAGCAATTAAGGCAGGTGCTAAAGAAAATATGATTACATCTTTGAGTGGTGGAAATCAACAAAAAGTAATGCTAGGGCGTGCTTTTTCTACCCATCCTAAGACTTTAGTTTTATTAGATCCTGCTCGTGGAATAGATCTACAAACTAAAAGAGATCTTTATAAACAATTGAGAGAATTTGCAGATGAAGGAAATTCAGTAATTTACATGTCAAGTGAACTTGAAGAGTTTATTGGCTTTTGTTCTCGTGTAATTGTGTTTCGTAACGGCAGTATTTTCGAGACATTTTTAGATCAAAAAATTAATGCTGATGGAATTCTTGAGTCGATGTTTGGTCATATTCAAAATGAAGAAAATTCAGAAATAAAGCACAAGGATTTGGTTAACTCAAAATACCCTGAAAATACAAAAATGGAGAATGAAATGAGTGAATATAACGTAAGTAAATATTTCAAAAATGAACTTAAGCCTGAAGACTCATTTAAATCTTCAAAGCAAGATTTCTCACCTACTGATGAAGAAAATTTTAATTCAATAATTAATTCCTCTGAGAACCAAAATAATGATGGCAAAAAAGTTGAAAAGAAAGTAGCTGATGAATTAACTGATTCTTTTGAATATTCTAAAGATGATTCAAATCAATTTGAAAAGTTAATGAAATTCAAAAAAAATCCTAACCAAAAAATTAGTTTGAATAAGGCAAATAAAGCAGATGGTTACTCAGCAGCTGATGAAGAGTTATTCAAAAAATTTGAAAATGACACAAATATTAACGAAGTTAAAAAAGAACTGGATAGAGGTTTAAAAAGTAAAAAAATCGCCTCCTCTAATAATATAGATCACAAAAAGATTAGTCCAAATACTCAGGAATATAGTAAGGAAGATTTAGAAAAATTTGAAAAATTATTCTCTAAAGAATAGGACAATTTAATATAAATATCACAAAATGAACTTTTAACGATAATGGAATTAATCAAAAAACAAGAATCAAATTCTGGGGCTAGTACATATCTTATAGTTCCTATAGTCATATTCTTCCTATTACTTATATTTGCAGTTATTAGAGGCCCATATTTGGTTTCAAGTACTGGATTTGGTGGTTTAATAATTGTTGTGGCTCCACTAATACTTGCAACCTATGCATTAACAGTAATAGTTATGGCTGGAAGAGCAGGAGTTGATTTATCAATTGGGCCAT
>Ga0115005_10001916_pt1 | contig 16622 bp, 29 predicted proteins | sample ArcOceMetagenome_FD_87163 | JGI IMG/M metagenome (GOLD analysis project Ga0115005, IMG submission 87163) | Marine eukaryotic phytoplankton communities from Arctic Ocean - Arctic Ocean - Greenland ARC118M Metagenome | ecosystem: Environmental > Aquatic > Marine > Oceanic | place: Arctic Ocean... | reverse complement strand
TAAAATACACAGGCCATAAGGACCTCCTCAAAAAATATCTCCGCCGTCTGTGGCCTAGCTATATACTCTAAGAAGAAAGCATTTGAAGGAGCGTCATCCATACTAAACTTTGTTAGACCATGTAAGGACCCGTTGGACCCCTTACCTACAACCACTCCAGATATGTCATACGAGTCACACCCAAAAGATCCTATATGCTCATTGCCAGGATAGAATTTCCCGTTCTTATTTATTTTACAGTTCTGCAGTTCTTTTTTTGGTATCCAAGAAATACGGAAGCGACCCCTCTTATCTGGGGACCAAACAACCTTAGTGTCCTTCTGCCCGTTTAGCCAATGGAAAGATCCCTGAGTAACATGATGCGCCTCTATTAAAGAGTCGTTGTAATCTATCTGCTGATAAATTTTCGTAAGATTAAACAAGGCCTGCTTACTCTCGTCCCTAAAAGCATGTGACTCAGTACGCGGAAACTGACGATAGAACTCATTAAGCGCGTCTGGGTCAGAGGACAAAGACTCTACCTCATTCTTCCAGTAGTCTATAGCCCCAGTATATATCTTCTCCCCATCAATACCCTCTACTGGAAAGGCTTGAGTATGGAAGACGGGCATCCCGTGCTTATCTATATAGCCCTCAAAGTTCCACTCCATCGGGACAAATAAGCTATACAACCCGCTCTTGGTCTGACCGTTTGCATTCCTCTTCCCTGGACTAGAGTCCTCAAAGAGAGACTTAAAGTTTCTTCCACCTTTATCTAAAGCGTTTGAGGTAGACCCCATCATACACTTCCCAATAATTTTACTTCCTAAACGTAGACACGTCTTTGTAACGCGCCAGTTGTTTAATATATTCTCAGGCTTCTCCCACTTACCACTCTCATCATGAAGGAGCAGCTTTAGCTTCTCCCCGTCATAGCTATTGTCAGAAGTATTCTTCCAGTCTATAGTCGTATCCAACCCTTCTAGCCCTGAGTCTTCAAGGGTGTACATATTCTTTTTTGTTATCTTAGATGCAGGGACCCTGTACGCCAACTCCGTCTTAGGCTTATCCATACCATCCTGTATAGGCTTAAAGAAGAAGGGATAGTTATTAGAGATAGGCACAACCTTATCCGTAAACATCTTCTTTGCGTCACTACCCGTCTTAGATAGTATCCCTACCCTTGCGTCACGGCTGATAGTAGCCTGGTTAACGCCCTCGCAAGAACTCATAAAAGAAAACCCTGAACGACGTATCTTAAGATAGCACATACCAAAGCTTCTTTTATCAACCTTACACGCTTCCCAAAAAATATAGAAGATTCGGTTAGCCTCCCTAAAGTCTGGACGACCCACATCAATCTTTGTCCACTGAAGGTACATATAGTGTGTACCAGTTAGGTACACGGGAGTCCCGTTGTTCATAAACCAGTCCCCGTGCTCTCTCTTATCAAACTCCTCTTCGATATAATCTACCCACTCAGCCTTAAAAGCAGCGGGGGCGTCATGCCATTGGAAAATAGAAGACAGTCGAGACAAGGCCTTAGGTAGGTCTGTTGCTTCCCAGTACTGATTCTCTCTTTTTTTATCACGAGTCTTTATTTTACTAGGTGCCTTAGGCAGCCCTACAAAAAGACCGTTGATGTTATACACCTCCCCTAAGGTGCCATCGCGTGAGATAATAACCAAGTCATACTTCTCGTTATACCCATACGCCCAAGTGTGCGCCCTGTTTTTATTGGACACTATATTCTTAGGGACGTAGTCTTCAACTACAGTATATAAACTATTTAGATCTTGACTCTGCAAATCCCTTTGGGGTGTTTGTTTTCTTTTCTAATACGTTTCCTTCTAACAGCTCCTTCTCCTCCTCTATTCTTTTTAATATCTCGAAAGCATCAAAGATAGCTAGCTTCTTAGTTGCCGCCGCGTTCTTTAATTTATCCGCAGCCAAAGGGTCTTCTGCCTCGAGCTTTATAATTTCTTCTTTAGCAACCTTTACTAATTGCTTTACGGCCTTTTCCCCCGCCTCTATAATACTTAGCTTAAGCTCCCTGACGTTCATCTTTTTCTTTAGATCTTTCTTCTAGCTTTTCTATTGCCTCGCTATATCCTGGCATAAGTTTTAAAACCTCTAAGCTCCCTATCGCAAGCTCTCTTGTTTTTTGCTCCTCCAGTATTAACTTCTTTAGGTTATCTGTTACCGCATCATTTTTCATCTTTAGCAGCGCAATATTTTTCTGTACTCCCATAATTTAATTTTTAATTTTATATATCATAAGATAAGGGTTATGTTTTTAGTAAACATTCGGTAAAGCTTCTCCCCCTCTACCTCAAAAGGATACTCGCTTTCAGGCTGAAAAGAAACTCTATCGCCCTCCTTTACCCCTAAATCTAATAGCTCCTGGTTTATATATCTCACCACGCCCACTAGCGGCTCCTCCTCTAGAGGCTTTAAAATCACGGACTCTTCTGGGGAAACTGGCTTAATAAAACAGTACTTCCCATGAGAGCGCCACTTGTCTCCTCTTTTATATAAGAAGAACTGATCGTCATCTATAAAAAACAAGTCATCTTTAAAGAAGCTTTGACCACTCTTCTCTCTCCCCCTCATATCATAATAGAACTTAAAGACATTGTGATGCACGAGTAAGGTGTCACCCACCTTAACCGCCCCCGCATACGCAAGAGGCAGGGCGGCGACTATACCAAACCTATTTGACACGGTATGGTCCTCCGTAGAAGAGCTTGTTATAAAATCCACGTCTCCTATAGTCTTTACGTTGTCGTATCGCCTAGAGTTCTTGGGTCTAACTAAGAAAAAATATGGTGATCTCATTAGAAGTTTATATTATACTCTAAAGATATAGGCATTGAAGACTTAAACTCTTTCCATAACAGGACCTCATCTTCTCTTTCAACCCACACCTTAAATGAATCTGACTCTAAATCCTGCTGAATAAGATGTATGTTATAGGACCCGCCTAGCACCTCCTGCCCTATTAAATAGTGCATAGCATTAGACTTGTAATCGCCCCCGATAGAGATCTTACGGATAAGCATTACTTCTCCTTTACTTCTCCCGTCTGTATATCTATTACGGAATCTTCACCATACTTTTTTATAAAGCCCCCCTCTAATCCAGTAAAGGCGTCTTTGATAGTATCAACCTTTAGACACAAAGCATGCTTCTGTATCTCCAGTTCTCCGATCTTACCTTTTAGTTCGTGAAACTCTGCGTTTAGTTTCTGAAGAGTCTCTAACTCTTCTTTATTTAATTGCTTAGACATAGTAGATAAATTTAATTTCTACAAATATAAACCATTTACTTTACCTCACGTACCTCAAACATAGATAAGCACAATGGCAATATACCTAAGGCACATAAAACCACCCCCTCCCATGTGATGTCCCCATCCATTGCAGTTAAGGCATACGTGACAATGACGCCCCCTACCGTCCGCTTTACCGACCAACGCCTACCGTCACCAAATTTTTTATCTTTGAACATCGCTGTAAAGTCCAAACTCTGAAGAAGAGACATAACCTTATTCACAGTACTGGGTTAGGGGCTACGTAAGTATAGGCTGTATCCCCCTCCGAGTCCTTATACGCCTCTAAAACATTTTTTCTATTACCTTCTTTTTTTAGGGAGATATGTATCCAAGAAAAATCAAACTCATTTATCATCTGATCAAACTCAACCCCCTGTGTCAGCACATAGTCGTACATACGGCTGTTGTTCATTACCCCTCCTTTATATATCTGTATGTCTGCGGCCTGTCCTTTGCAGTGCTGAGACTTAGTACTTCCGCCTATTGCCCTATTTAACGCAGGAGACCGATACCCCGAGGTTATACGTATTGGCCCTAAAGCATTACGCATAGGCTGTAAAATTTTAGAGACTAAGTACTGCAAGTTAACTATATCCTTATCGGAAGGAGTGTTATCTATCCCCTTGCGAGACGCGGTCGCACTCCTCGTGAACTCGCTTAGGGTAAAGTTTTTGCTTAGGCGCATTAATCTTTTATTTTATTAGCTGCTAAAAGAATTTCTATATGATGCAATCGAGTAGAGATATCGGCTAAGATAACTTTAAGCTCCGCATCCGAATCCTCGAGATGATACATGCGAGCCTTTATTTTAGTAACATCATTATTAAGGTTAACCCAAAACCCCAATATCGTAGCTAACAAAACGGCCACCGTTAAAACCAACTCCACTAATCCAATATTCATCTTACATATATATATTCAAAGTACAACTCTGGGTCTGAACAATTACAATTCCACATAGTACAAAGATAAGGAAAGGTTATGTAAAAAAAACTTAGACAAATTATAAAAAATCTACATGTCTACTAGACTATCTATAAGCATATTGAGATAGAGATATCCATTTTGCGCTACCAGAGAGCGATTATATCCAAGTACGTAGAACCCGACCATAAGCGCGTAACCTGAATAGGGAGAAAGGCTCCCGCTGGGACTAGCTTAAATACGCTCTTGCTCCCCCCTGCCATCGTTACCGTAATATTAGCTGCCGTAGAATGACCTGCATATAACACCGCACCCTTCGTCGCTTCGTTATATATAGCAAAAGTCTGGCCTGTGGTTATTACATCCTTACTTAACACCAAGGTGTCGTTAGGGTTTGTAGTGGTAGCAAACGCTGTCACGTATGCCGCGTCCTCACTACTCGCCGTTGTGTTATATACAATAGCTCCTGACAAAACCCCTAAAGCCAGAAAGTCTTTGGTGTCGTCGACTAGGTTATCAGCAAGAGTACCAGAAGTAGTCCCGCTAGTAACAAAAGTAGTAGGGTTAGGGATGTCTACCGTATCCGAGGGGATAGGGGCGAAAGAGGAACTTGCTTGTAATTTTTGATATGCCATATTATTTATTTTTTTTGCTACCAGAGAGCTATTATATCTGTTGGAGCAGAGCTCGTTCCCCATACACGCTTTACCTGAAGTGGCAAATAAGCTCCTGTAGGAACACCTTTAAATGTATCTACAGTATTTGAGGCCATTGTTAATTTAATATTTTGAGCGGCTCCGCCTGAGTATAGCACGGCAGCATCTGTAGCTTCGTTATATATCTGAAAGGCGTCTGTTGCGCCCGCTGCAGTGACGGGAGAGATAGCGAGCTCCGTAGCAGAAACTACCGATGTGATAGTGTACGCTACAGAACCTCCAGTATTATATACTATAGCTCCAGGAAGGATTCCCGCAGTAGTAGCTAAAGAACAGACAGGCAGCGTTAATGTCCCCGCTACAGAAAAGTCTCCTGACGAAACTTTAAGTAGAGTAGGAGAGCATATCTTATAAGGGGCTGACCCTGGAGAGGTAGGCATTATATCTTTATCTATAAATAATCCATTATAAGGAGCGACAGGAGCTATAGTAACAATAGCAGTTTCCAAAGTCGTTAAGTTTGTAAGTTTGTCTCCCACCTCTACGTTAATAAAAGGAGTAGTGCTAAAGTCTATGATAACTGAGATACCAAGAAGACTAGTTCCCGCCGCCCCCTCGGCAGTCTTAGTCTCCTGCATTATAGTTAGCGCAGAAGTAGGGTTTGGTATATCCACAGTATTCGAAGGGATAACGTCTAAAGCGCTGCTGACCTGTAGTTTTTGATATGCCATTTTTATTTATTATAGGGGACAGCCTTGTTTAAGGCCTCACGTCTTTTACCACAATTACACGGCTTCTTAGTTACCTCAGAGATTTTTTCCACCACAGCCTTAATACCTGTAGCAGTAGTTATCTTTTCGATAGTATCTCCGAGTCCCTGAGAAATCATTTCTTTCTGCGGTCTGTGATTATTGCATTGATTAGAACATCTATCCATCCAAATACTTTATTGTCAGCCTCCGAAGGCGTTAAGTTTACAATTACCTTTGCTAGCGCCATTACAGCAACGAGGAGAGCTCCCCAGTTATTTAATATAAAATCTATCATAGTTCTTTATTTACTGATTTCATCATTTTCTTTCCTAACCTATTCTCTTTTCTTTCCGTTCTATTTTCCTGCCTGATCTCTTTCTTTACTTCCCTCTTTATTTGCCTCCCTTGTTTATTAAACGCTCTCTTTTCCTGACGGGCTTTTTTATTGGACGCTCTATCCTTTTGTCTCTCTTTCTTTTTTACAGGGTCCCCATATGTAGGGGCTAATGGTGTTGCTAAATTTCTTTTCATTTTACAAATATAAGTATTATTTACAAGAAGGATCTCGACGTCTTTGACGCTGGTTGTTTCTTTTCTTGGTGAAATTACAACTCGCCTTCTCTGCCTTGGTTTTCTTATTCCTATTCTTCGGCGGCTTCTTGCGCTTATTAGGATCCCAAACCTTCGGCTTTTTAACCTTAGGAGTCTTGGGCTTTAAATTTGATATCTTTTTAAGGATCTTTTTCTCCCTCTTATACACAGGCACCGTAGAAACCCCCCCCCCTAAGTCACGAGGGTTAGAGTAGTTGAGAACTCTTCGAGTCCCTACTTGGGTATCCCCACGCTTAAGCGCTCTAGCATGAGCCCTTGCCGCCCGATTTGCGAGTCTTGTTTTTTTGTTTGGCATATTACAAATGTACAACTATATTTTTTTGGACAAAAACAGGGAAATTACCTTTTAGATTTTTTCCCAACACACTTCCACCTCTTGCGAGATAAATTGTTTGGGCTGTTAGGATTGTTTCTCTTACCTATAGGCAACCCCATTTTTATCCCATAGCTTCTTGCACAATAAGCATCCCCCTTTGACGTACCAGGCTTTACTCTTGGACCACCACCTTTAGCTTTGCCCGCTTGACCATAGCTAACCTTCTTGCCGCTTGCGGTAATTTTTACTTTAGCTTTTCCTTTCCTGGGAGTTGCCATTACTTCTTGTGAGTATACCCTTTCTTTTTTAAAGACAAGTGCTGCTTAAGGGTAGAGGCGACTTTTTTAATTCCCGCCTTACTATACATGTTATGTATTTTAAATTTCTTGATAGCCATAAGACAAAAATAGCAAAATTAATATAACACAGTAATTGTTCCATTGAACTCGAACACGCCTGCGTTCATAGAGCTGTGAGCTGTTATAGTATATACGTACACTCCTGCCGCAACGTTTGCGTCCCACTCGTCTAAGTTAGAGGCACTAATCCAAACAACCTCCCCCCATCTATTGTATATACGGGTTTCCCATTGATCCCAACAAGCGCCGTCCGCAAACACACCCCATGTATCATTCCACCCATCATCGTTTGGGGTTACAACATTTGGGGCAAAGATGGAAGTCTCACTACAAGGGAAGTCTTGGTTGCAAGTTTCCCCCGTTTCACAATCTATATATATAGACTCAGCAACAAACTCGGTTATCGTGTCTGTATTGTAGACGTATATATTCTCATACACTACCGTCTCGACGTACATAGTATCGGTTAAATAAATGTACTGAAGCTCTATTACCTGTACAGTATCTGGCGGTAATTGGACATATTCTATTAACGTGTCCACTTCATACATATACTCTACTATCTCGACAGTGTCTAACAGAACAACGGTGTCCCCAGGTAGATATATATAATCCGTTAACCAAAGAGTGTCCGTAGTTACCCACTCAACATCTACGTATTCTATTATAGTATCAGTAAGATATTCAACAACATCTACATACACGGTGTCACACGCAGGAAGAGCACAGTTGAGGGCTAAATTGTTGGAAAGATCTACGTCAGGATAGTTCTGAGTCTGAGCCGCAACGTTAGGGTTTACGGCCCAACCTCCTATAGATGTGGTAGAGGTTTGTGATAAGTTAATCTGCCATACAACGACCTCAGTGCATAGCGTATCGTTGGATAGCATATCAGCCCAACAGTCGTTAGTAGAGCTATTATAATCATACACATTAGCACTCCACGTGTCACCACTTTCTAGTACCTGATTCCCAAATAGGGTAAACACCTTAAACGTCCAGCCTGGGTGATTGACTCCAGTTAAGCAATCCATCCAATTGTAATCTAAGCCAGGAGAGTGCAGCCCTAAAACTATATGTGATACTGTTGTGTTGTTCGCAACATGAGGGCTCCCGCTAGCCTCACAAGAGCTCCCTTCAACGGTAAACTCATTACACCCACAGTTCTCACTGTTGAGAGCCTCGATAACTATATCCCCAGTAATAGCATCCCAACTGCTTATACCCACATCGCACTGAGAGAAAAGTGCGCTAGAAAAAAGAGAAAAGAAAAGAAAGAGTTTTATCCTCATGGCGTATCATCTGTTATAATCCACCCCCTACTTATCATAGCGTTCCTTGAGGTGAGGCCTCCTTTTGCAGCTATCGCCAAAGCAAAGTCCGCAGACATATTAGAGGTGTTAGCCGCGTTCCACGTTGCAAGAATCTGATTGTACTCCCCTCCAGTAAGGGTGTTTACCGTGCTAGTTAAAATTCCACTTAGAGCTCCTGTTCCCGTAGCCTGAGTAATATCCCAGTACCTCATACTAGCATATACAGAAGATGGTAAAACCGTAGTGGATAAGAAAAAATCGCTCAAGTCTGTTGCACTAGAAGTATCTAACGACCCAGAAGCAGGCCACGTTACACTCGTTAGATAATAGCACTCACCGAAAAACCACTTCATATCCGTAACGTTGGAGGTATTCCAATTAGACAAGTCAATAGAGGTGATCTCTGATCTATAGAACATAGATTGCATATCTGTAACATCATCAACGTCCCAGTTGGTAACATCTATAGTAGCTATTTTTAATCCGATAAACGTAGATCTGCACAGTAATAAAGAAGAGGTGTTCCAATTCGAAACATCTAAGACGCTTAACGTACCAACATTACCTACATACTGAAACGTTTGTCGCATATCCGTTACATTTGAAACATTCCAACTTGAGACATCTAACAGGGAGAGATCATAACAATTTTGAAAGGTTCTAAGCAGACTAGTAACGAGACCCGTATTCCAATTAGATACATTCAAGGAGATAAGGTCTCCACAGGAAGCAAACGAATCTATCATGCTCGTTACGCTCGACACGTCCCATCCCGAGACATCTATAGTAGTTAACACACTACAGGATTGAAAGACGTAATCCATACCTACTAAAGAGGAGGTGTTCCAGTTTGTAGCCCCCGTAGCTCCGAGAGAGGTAAGGGAGGTGCAGTTTCTAAACATACGGGTGATATCGGTTACATTAGTCATAACCCAAGAAGAAACATCTATAGTAGTAAGAGAATTGCAATCATTAAACGCGGCTGACGTGTCAAGCATACTCGTGGAGACACCCCAAGTAGATACGTCTAATACAGTCAAGTCATAACACTGAGAAAACATAGAATCTATAGTAGTACAGCTAGACATATCCCAACCCGAGACGTCTAACGTAGTAAGAGAATTACAACCATTAAACATTAGATCTGCCAACCCTAAAAGAGGAGTACTCCAAAGGGCCGTGTCTATAGTAGTAAGAGAAGTACAATTATAAAACATTGAACCAACATCAGTTACTGTAGACATATCCCATCCCGCAACATCGGCACTCACCAAGTTTGCACAACTTGAAAAAGCTTCATGAGCATCTTCTAGGCTGTCTGTTTGCCACAGAGAACAAGGGGCCGTAGTTATAGTAGTACACGATCTGACAAAACCATCTAAAGAAATTACCTCACGCACGTCCCATGCCTCCACCTTTAGGCTTGTCAAAACGGTACAGTACCCAAACATATTACCAACATCAATTACTGTAGACATATCCCAAAGGGCCGTATCTATTTCTGTTAACTGTTCACAACTCTGGAATAGAGACCTCATTCTTTTTACCCCACTAACATCCCAGTCAGATACGTCTAGAGTTGTAAAGGAAGAACAGTTCTTAAAGAGACTGCTTAAATTTTTATTAACAACAGGATTTGTAAAGCGCCACCAACTCACATCTATATTCCCTAAACTTACGCAGCCGTTAAAGCAGGACTCCATATTAATCATGCTGCTCAGAGTCCAGTTAGACACATCTATAGACGTGAGGCCAGAGTTACTGAACATAAATCCTGCAGCACTCAAATTAGAGACGTCCCAAGCAGAGGCGTCCACGGTAGTGAGGCTAGAGCAGGTACGGAAAGCGCTGACCATGGTGGTTACTATACTCATATCCCAGTCGGAGGTATCTATAGTAGACAAAGAAGTACAACTGGAGAAGGTAGAGTTCATGGTGGTTACTATACTCATATCCCAGTCGGAGGTATTTATAGTAGACAAAGAAGTACAATTGTAGAAGGCAGAGTTCATATTTGTCGATTCCTGAGTTAACGTATCTGTAGCGGTACAATCTAAGTTTGTACACCCCTGGAACCAACCCGAAGCAAACCCTGTAGTAAAGGTCCCCCAGTTAGAGACGTTGAGTATCTTTAGCTTATCCCCTGTATTACTAAAGGCCCAGACCTTAATAACTCCAAATATTGTTATATCGTACTGACCCGCCGCATCATACGTATGCTTCGCCTGAGAAGCAGACGTAATAGTTTCTGAAGTACCATCCCCCCAAGTGACAACAAAGTCGTATGTACCATAAGATTTTAGAGGAAGGGTAATATTATCCGCAGCCGAGCTGCCAGTAGAAACATTAGAAGTCTCCCAAGTAGAGCGGAATCCCTGAGGTCCGTCTCCGCCGCCTCCAGGGTCGCCCCCGCCGCCACTAGTTGTCCCTGAATCTATCGCTATACGTGTTGCTATTCCGAGCATGTCCCGTAGTTAGATAAAAAAGTTAATAAATCGTTTACATCCACAAAACCGTCCTCATTGAAGTCCCCTACACAAGACGGGAGAAGACAAGACGGATAAGATGGGTGTTCTGTAAGTAAAGGGTATACAAACCCATCCCCGTTCAGAACAAAAGTAGTACCTATGTCAGCACAAAGTATAATACTATAACCCCCAGTAGGTAACCCAAAGTAATGAGCGCCTCCATCACAGTCTTGATATTGAAAGCTTGTCCACTTTTCCGCTCCAACAGAAGTAAAGACATGTTGGTTGCACTGAGATAAGAGCGAGACAGATAACAGAAGATATAGTATAAGTAAGAATATAGATCGCATTTGGGATATCTTTGTACAAAGATAAACTATTATTTATGAGAAAAGAAAGAGAAGGGATAGTCCGCCAGAACTATAATCGAATAGAACCTAATAACGACTACCTAAAATATTACCGAGTAGTGAGGGGGTGGGCCAAGGCACAGTACGGACTCGGGACCGCAGACCTAGAGATGTTATACTTCCTACACAGCGAGCAGGTATTTAAAAAGGAAAACTTTAAAGAGTACGAGCAGATGATGAGCTGGGATAAGAATAGGTTTCAGAGGCTACTACGGGAGGGGTGGATACAGACGTGGAGAGAAGGAAGAAGGGGACAGGCCGCACTGTACGATATCTCTCACAAGGGGAGGGCCGTAGTAAATACTATATACAGAAAACTTAACGGACAAGAGATAGCGGAAACCCAGATAGGGAATCCGCTATTCAAAACAGACGTGACCTATATGAGAAAAATATATAGGAACGCAGTACGGGAGATGAATAAATTTATAAGACAACGACGACGTCGCGCTCTGTAATTATAGTATATGACTCGTTATGAATAAGCATAGAGTGTCCCGCATGTCTGTCGTAGTATATGCTGTCCTTGGACTTTATTTCCTGGACCCCATCGCCTGTCTGGACTACCTCTCCTTTTTTATACCTAAAAGAATTGGCGTCCTCGTTAGAAAGGATAAGTCCTGACTTAGTCTTTATCTCCTCCTCGATAGCTTTAATTAAAATATATTTTCCTACTGGCTTCATGCTCGTGCGTGTGTTACAATTGCGTTAGTACTTAAGATAGTAGTCGCTACACTCACCGCGTTGCGGAGGGCGTGCTTAGTTACTTTCAATGGATCTATAATCCCCATCTCGTACATATCCCCAGCACACTCGTTCTTGACGTCGTACCCCCAGCTATCGTTCTTCGCGTTATGGAGAAGGGACGAAGGCTTGCCCGCGTTCTCTAAGATCTGTACCGCAGGAGCCGAGAGAGTATGTTGTAGGATAGCGGTAGCCGCATCCTTATTCTTCCCACTGATAGGTGAATCCCCTAAGGCCATGCCCTCGTTATATAACGCGAGGCCCCCACCTGGAAGGATACCCTCCTGAAGGGCCGAGCGCACCGCGCAGACCGCATCGTCCACCCTGTCGAACTTCTCCTTCTGCTCTATGTCCGAGACTCCCCCAACATATATACACCCTATACCGCCAGCTAAACTCGCTATACGGGAGTTGATAAAGTCACGCTCCCCCTTGTTCTTAGTACTAGACTGCTGCTCCTTGAGCTGCTCGATCCGAGTAGAGATCTCATCCGTGACCTGGTTGCTCTTGATAAGTACCGCACTCTCCTTCCCCACTATAGCCTTGTCCGCGTGACCGAGGTCCCCAAGGTTTATAAGGGAGAGATCGTCTCCCGTCTTCTCACTGAAATATTTTGCACCTACCGCAAGGGCGATGTCTTGCATGAGCTCATGCTGGCGGAACCCAAAACTCGGCGGGGGGACAGCACACAGCTGTAACCCATTACGCGCAACGTTGGCCGCTAAAGTGTTCACTACGTTCCCACTACACGGAGCAATAAGCAGAAGCTTCAGCCCTCCCTTGATAATAGGCTCGAGCACCGTCTGGATCTGGAGTACGTTGTTAACCTCGTGGTCACACACCAGAACACGCACATCCTCTAAGACACACTCATCCTTCTTGTGGTTGTTGATGAAAAGATTGGACGAGTACCCACGGTCCATGCGGATACCCGTCGTGACCTCAGCATACGTCTTGTCCGTTTGGGAACGCTCGACAGTAACAATACCGTCTGACCCGACCTCGTTATATGCAGAGGCTATAATCTTCCCTAGCTCCTTGTCATTATTGGCAGAGATAGTAGCAACGTCTAAAAGACGAGACTTAGTAATCTTCTTGGACTTCTTCTCTAGACGAGCAATCACCTGCTCACTAAGGTCCTGGATAAATCGAATCACCTCCGTCTTGTTATGATCAGGAGAGATGTACTTCATCCCAGCCTTGACTAACGCCTCCGTTAATACGATCGCCGTAGTAGTCCCGTCCCCCGCTACACTAGCAGTCTTCTCCGAGGCCTGCTTCATCATGCGAACCGCTAAGTTCTCTACCGCGTCGTTGAGGTCTATACTCCGAGCTACAGTGACGCCGTCCTTTGTGACAGTCATACCCTGTAAATGGTCCGTAGACTCTATAAGAACAGTCTGGCCACGAGGACCTAACGTACTCTTCACTGCCTTGGATAGCGTAGTGATACCGTTAATAAGTTTTGTGCGGGCCTCGTCGTCGAAGCACAGTTCCTTTGGGATGTATCCTAACTCACTCATGTAGATTTAATTTAATTTCACCCAAAGGTACAACACTAAACCTAAATACTACTATGACAGAATGTCGAAAATAACTCCCCCTATATATATATATATAAAACTATTGTGGAGAGTGTAAAAAAAATCCTACAAAAGTGGGAACAAATCGACATTTCGACATAATTTCCCTTAACTATCTTATTACTATATCTTTAGACTAAATAAAATCGACATAAAAACGACATAGAAATGACAGTTATCGACATAATAAACTAATATCCAGCCCTTCTTCCCCTTCTTGTTACCCTTAACTTAGTCTTAGTCTTGCCACTTCTTCTTACTTTGTCCTTCTGTTTGACTAATAAGTTTCCGTTAGAATCAAAAACCTTGAATACATTCTTAGTCTTAGACTTACCACCACGGTCAGTTTGAGAAGACTCGTTAACAGTAGTCTCCCCAGTAGATGTGTTCGTAACCTTATTAGTTTGGGTAACCTTCTTCCTCTTGCCCTTAATCGTGCTAGAAGAATTAGAGCTTACATCGTAGGACTTACCGCTCATCCCGAACAAGACTCACAGTCCTCAGGAGACTCAGTGCTACATACAGTCTCCCCAGATAAGATCTTGTCGTCCTGCTCCTTTAACTTCTTCTGATCTAAGAACAGAGGAGCGTCCAGGTCCTTGATCATAAAGGCTTACGCATCTCAGCTAACTGGATGCCCTCAGCAATGCACTCAACCTTGTACTGGTGCTTGCGGTTCTTACGGACACGAGCAGCCATAGCAATGCCCGTCTCTCCATCAGGTCTGTTGTTTATGAGGCGACCGTCTTGGACAGTCAAGCCTGGTGTGTAGTTCTTATGTATCATGTAGCAAAGATAGTGAAAATTTTTTTACGAGATATCTGGAAGTTGAGGGTTCTAGGTGATGTGACAGGCTGTGTGCCTCATATGAAAGTCGATGTTGATTCCGATGGGGGTCTTCGGTTTCAGAATTTCTTGTGGATTGTTTCAGGATTCCGCATAGCCTCGCGCCCCGCGTCAATGGTCTCTGTCTGTGCGCCCTATGTACGCTACGTCTCACGCATCCCCGAGCATTAAGTGCAGTAGTAATGGTATAGGTCTCACGCCCCGTATCCCGCCCCCTGAAGGGGGTAAACAAGGGAGGAAGGTGTACACAACCTCTCCTTAACACCTCCCCGACCCCTCACCTCACAAAATACTTTCAGGTAAGACATCTCTCTGTATCCCCTATCTATGCTCATTCTACGCACATTGAATAAACTATTTTCGAAAGTTTCTTGCACTCATAGCATCAATACCCATTCTGTGAACTATATTTGCACAAACGTTAAACAAATCATATACACCATGCCTATACTACTACTCATCACTACCATCTTCACAATAATCGCATTCATTATTTCATTCATCACAGATTAATACACAACACAATGACTATAACTGCCCACAACAAGATGCACCAGAGCAATGTCAACAAGGCTACGCAATGGTTAGAGAAGCACAACACATTCAATGCAGAGCGAGACCTAATCGAGGATAGCTTAGAAGGTTATCCTGACGAGGATACTGCTTGGAGACGCATCAACAAGAAGTGCGAGGATTCATACGACAAGTACTTGTGCTATATGGATGAGCTACCAAAGCGTGAGCAAGACCAAATAACCAAATCAGAATTATACTGAGTAACACTGACGAGTCCTTACTGGACGAAACGTCGAGAGACGTCTGTTACATTTATTCATCAATACACAACACCATGAACAAATCCGAAGAACTAAACTACAAACTGCATCTAGACCGAATTGACGTGTGCTACAAGGTAGACGCAAAAGGAAGACCATATTACCAAGAACTTTTCCACGAGATGATATCTTGCATTATTGATGCGGAGCTATCAACTACTGAGGAGAACAGAGAGCTAAGGAAAGCGCTTAAGGTTGCTACTATTCAGATGAAAATTCAAGACCTTGAGAACGAACTTGACACCTTAACAATCACTGAGTAACACTGACGAGACTTCAATAGTCGAAACGCTGAGAAGCGTCTGTTACAAATTTTATTCACTAATACACAATACAATGAACAATTTTAGAGTAGTAAGAACGAGAATGATTGACATCGATAATGTACACATAGACATACACTTTGGAAGTGATGACAAAATAGTCGCATCAGGTCAGTACAACATCCGTACCAATTGGGCACACGTTACTCGTGAGGAGGAGTATGAACGTATGCTTGGCGATGATTGGGAGGACCAGATGCAAGAGGCCATCGAAGAGAGGACGATAGAGATAGGTTAACCAACAAGCGGAGTCAGTGCGTGACTCGAACGGATTCGCTCCCGTTCTCCGCTCTAATTATTATTCACTAATACCCAATACAATGAACGATTTAATTACAATTCAAGGCTTACAAGATGCTCTCAACCTTTCAATGAGAGAAGTGAAAGACCTAAGAGATAAGTTAGAGATTACGGAAAAGTATCTCCATAACTATGTTATCCAAGCAGAAAGGACCATAGACACCCTGATGAAGCCTTATAGCGAGGCAGTACAAACCAAGTAACACTGATGAGACCTGAATGGTCGAAACGTCGTGAGACGTATGTTACAAATTTTATTCACTAATCTAATACCTATGACATTACAAGACAAGATTGAACACACAACCGCGATAGCTGATGCTATCCAGCGCAGAGAGGACTACTACACCCTTGAGATTTTAATGGGTGAAAGCCACCCTTTAGGTTATAGTCCTCAGACATCAGAACTGAGACAAATCGAACTACCTGCACCACAGATTGCAGGTACGATGGTCCAGCGCAGAAGCTACGCGATGGGCAAAGCTATGGACATCCTTAACACCCTATCACTATGAAAAAACTTTATAGTATACATAGAAAGTGTCACGCCATCTACGAAGAGTTTGGAGGATACGACTACAACGATAAGATGATTTATCAGCTACGCGGACTCGACGCTGACATCGAAGAGTGTAGCGAGTGTATGGAAGAGTTGTCCAGCCAAAGAGAAAGAGAGGTACTATACAAAGGGGCTCTTGCTAACGCAGACGCTACTCTCCTATGGTTTGAATGGGTGAAGAAGATGATGGTCCTTAAATCAAAAGAGCCATCTGCCATCTTTGGTTAGACCTACAAGCGGAGGTAGTGCGTACCTCGAGATGATTCGCCTCGTCTCTCCGCTCTAATTATTATTCACTAATCTAATAC
>Ga0115005_10001915_pt1 | contig 16627 bp, 15 predicted proteins | sample ArcOceMetagenome_FD_87163 | JGI IMG/M metagenome (GOLD analysis project Ga0115005, IMG submission 87163) | Marine eukaryotic phytoplankton communities from Arctic Ocean - Arctic Ocean - Greenland ARC118M Metagenome | ecosystem: Environmental > Aquatic > Marine > Oceanic | place: Arctic Ocean... | reverse complement strand
ATATCCGATGTTTCCACTAACGGCATCATTCTCATTAACGATCGGGACAATCCCCAAGCTGAGCAGTCTCTCAACAGTGTACGTCAAATGCTGGAGACGAGCAGAGTCCTGAAAATCTCCCTGAGTAAGTAAGATCTGCGATGGAGTCATCTCATACTGCCCAAAAAGGCTCGAGTACAGATTCATCAATTCAAACTGTCCAGCAGCAGCACAAGCCGAATCATACTGCTTCTGCCTTTGAGTTTTACGACAACTCGTCTGATCCAAAAGATTAACAAAGGAGGAAGATTGATTCATACCAAGGACCTTAGGCCTGAAACTTGCTGAATCGCGAAGCCGATTATCCATGCTCGAGCCAGGGACATCGCTGCCCTCTTCGTGTGTATGCAATTCCTGCAGACTGAGAGTCTTTCTCCCCTGCTTCCTCAACACCCGTTTCCCCATACCAACTGCACCACTTGATACAAAGATAACTTCCACTCCGTCGTTGACTAGTTCAGCGATTTGTTCGGTGATGGCTCCGATACGGGTGAGGGATACTTGACCGTTTTCATTTGTCAAAACGGAGGTTCCGGCTTTGATAATCACGCGACGGGCCTGGCGAAGAGCCGATCGAGAGGCTGGTTCACTGGGTGCTGACTTTGGCATCTTTAAGTTATCGAAAAGTGTTTGAATAATGAGATGATTGGCCTGTTTTTTGTAACTGCAGTATGCACTACGTGGTACCGTTTCGAGTGTCTTTCGTCTTCCCAATATGTCGAAAAAGAAATTCTTTCGACGCACGATCAACGTACGGTCCTCACGCAACTGACGAGTATGATAGGCGCCTCGCCGACGCGCGGCATTTCTTTTTGTCGCAATTTATTATAAAAATATAACAAAAGCAAGGTGGGAACAAAGGTCCCTCATCTCAATGTATTCAGGCTGCACCCAAACCCAAATAGAACATTCTGTACTATTGTTTCGAGGTTACTCGTATAGCTGCAAAGTCGAATCCCTTTGAAACTCGTGAGTAATGTCTACAAATGTAGCGAGGTCATACCTCCAAGTGAAAACAAAAACATCCAATCAAGACAGTCAAAATCTTTGGCAAACTGTCAGTCAAATACAGAATACAAATCCAAGTACAAGTACAGCTATCAAAAACAAAAATGATGACGAGCCAATACAACCCAAGCACCCGCATCGAAAAGATCTCACAATGAGACTAAAGAATTTTCTATCACCCAATGCAAAAATCAAAGCCCACAGAAAGGCCAACTATCTCTACCGTCACTCCTATGATAAAATAGATACCAACCTCCTCATTTTTCTTCATGGGGCGGGAGATAATCACATACCCTATCATAATCTAGCCAAGAAGATGAATTTACCGCAATGTGCTAGTTTAAGTCTATCCGCTAGTTGTGTGGAAGAGGGGTTTGCCACTCTGCCATTTGGATTGGGGCATAGTTGGTTTGATGAGATGGATTATACCACCGGTCAGCCTCTTCATAAGCATAATTTCAAATTAGTGTCATCGTTGAAGCGGGCTGTGGAGAAATTGGATCGAGTGCTTGCAGAACTGACTGGGACTTTGTCAACTGAAGGGAGTGCAGTGTGGATTCCGGAACGAATATTTTTATTTGGCTTCAGTGCAGGGGCGTGCTTGGCGATGCAAACTTGTTTGGATAGGTTTGAGAAAGGTAAATTACCTCTTGGTGGCGCCATTTGTGTTGCTGGGGGCGTCAATAAAAAGGCCATGAGTAGTTTGAAAACCACGGATCAAGATCGGGTTGACAAGGAAACAAGAAGCAAGGAGGAAAGAAGCGCGTGTTCGGACCAAGTGACAAATACAATTGCAAGTATTGAAAAGACACCGGTGCTAACCATTGGAGGAACTAAAGATGAACAGTATACCCCGGATGCACTGAATGAAGCCTCGGATTTTTATAATTCATTCCACGTCAAGCAGAAAAAAGGGCAGAAGGATTTAACTTCTCCATCTGCCAAGGCCTTTATAATGAAAGGTAAAGGGCACGAGATGATGAATAGCGAGGAAGAGACAAAAGCAGTCATGGAATTCTGTGCAGAGCACATGGTTAGAAGGATGATTGCGATGGAAGGTTTTTGTGAGATATCCCCTGATCAATTTCAAAAATGAAACAGTTATTTCATTGGACGACAATAGTTTATGATGCAAGAGAACCCAACAGACACTGTTTGGGAACACTCTTTGCAAGTATCACCCTCGACGTGTAATGCGAACTTCTGTTGAGAACATTTCCACGATGGCACAGTGCTAAATTCGCACAACTACGTACTCAAAGCACATTACCTAGTTACGAACGAATAAAATGAAGTACATTACTCAATTAATCTTTGCGACAGGATGTCTTTTTCAGGTGAGTAGAACCACCGACACCTATCCTTCCAAAGTCTTTTTTAGAATATCTTTATTATTTATATTGTGTTTGTCCAAAGATTCTTACACGTACGTGGCCTTGTGATGTGCTCTACTTGCAGGGTATTGGTTTGGCGTTAGCCGAGTGCCCCTGCTTCTCGACAGACGATCTCAATTTTCTAGACACCACACGTATGGAGGCACGTGTAGTTGACATTGATATTCACAGAAAATGGTCGTGCAAAACCGATGAGAGTGGTAAAATATCTCTACGCTGGGCTTATATTGACCCGGAAAGAAGAACAAAATCCAGATTCGTTCTCCCAGTGGATGGAGTAAAATACAATCTCCATACGGCTAGATACAGTCTTGAAGATCCTTCTAAAAATCTGTGTGGAAGCGAGGACTGGTTGATGGGTGATCTCACTGCACAAGATGCAAAGTCCTGTTTCGATCTACTAAAGGACACTTGCGAAATCCTGGACGATGTACTCTGTCCTTGCTTCAGTCTTGGCGACCTCGAGCTTGCAGAAGATCGAATCGTGGAAGGAGAATTGATCCTTGACGAAGGTGTCAGTTGCAATGCTGACTCAACTTTCTATGGCTTGTATCAGAAGAGCAATTATAATTCCCTTGGTGATCTCTGTGATATGTGCACAACGCCTCTACTGACTGTAAATGCGGAACAAGGTGGATGTATGAATGGTTCAGATATTGTTTACAAGATTAATGAAATTCAGACTTTGCATTGCCTGCGAATGATGAATGACGCTTGTGCAGCCCTGTGAACCTTTGTTGGACCAACTTTCTAGTTTGAACGAAAATTACCTATAACAAAGCCTGAAGTAGATGCTGAGGATTGATTCCTCGGTAATGAATGGGATGATGAACCTCGAATTGTGAATTCAAGGTGGACGTACGACATTTCGTAAACTAAAATATTCTTCCCAGACAGGGGGTGAAAAATCCACTGACTCTCAAACTCCTCCCTTGTCAACGTTTGCATTTTCTCGTCAGACAAAACCACGATACAGTACGTACCGGTATGTAGGGGGGTGACGTATTGTCCTCTTGCCCCTTTGAGCCAATGAAAGTGTGTTACGAAAATTCAAATAGAATGGAGAAGGAAGGAATCAATCTTGTTGATGAACCTTTGTTTTTCGCACCCACCAATGATCCCCGGGAACTTTTTTTGTTCTTGTTTGCTTCTATTGTTCTACTCTCTCACAACCTTGAGCCACATACCTGTACAAACTACATTCATACATTTATTCATTTACTTTATTTTCACAACAATAAACAAACATGCAGACATCTACGTGCTCAATTGCTAACAACGAATCGAAAGACAGTGTTTCTAGGACCTGTAAACCGTCATTGCCACCACTCTACTTTAAGGAACAATCCACTTTCCCTCTCTGTTCTGAACTAGAAACCAATATTCTATCCTTCCTCACATGGGGAGATTATGCCCGCCTCGCCCCTGTGCACTCATGCCTTTCGAATATTGTGGAAGACGCAGCTGAACAATCGACAGAAGCCAAGTACACTCTAGCACAATCTCTGTTGAAAGGGGAAAATGGATTGGCGGTCAACCCTACTCTTGCCATGAAATATCTCCTGGAACTTGCTGGAGTTCAAGTAAATATGGAGAAATTTGACCCTGCTTATGAAGAAATGGAAACAATTACTGAGAACGAGAACGGTGCCACTGCCATAGCTGCAATGAGACAACTAGCATCATGCTACTTACACGGAAACGGAGTAGAAATTGATCAGAATACGGGTCTGGCATGGCTTCAACAAGCTTATCGCCACGGAGACCTCGATTGCGCACATGTAACTGCAGTCATTTATGAATATGGAAAATATGGAGTTGAAGTCGATATTTACCTTGCCGCCAAATGGTTCCACGGGGCAGCTAGGGCAGGAAATGTTGAGTCGATGGCTGAATATGCAATGTGCTTAGAATTAGGTTGTGGGGTAGAGCAATCTGATGAAGAAGCCTTGGATTGGTATCAAAAAGCAGCAGAGTTGGGTGATGCTACGTCCAATTACAGTGTAGGGGAATGGTTTGAGAGTGCTAGGGGTGGCCTGCCCCAGAGTGATACAGAAGCTGTCCTTTGGTATTTTAAGGCTGCTTCCATGGGAGACGAGGATTCAAAGATGGCGCTCAAACGCTTGAATGCCATTGCTCGTATCATAGTGCCCGGATGGGCCAGTACATTAAATGTTTAAAGCGTGGGGAACACGCTGATAAAGAAATTGTTGGAATATGTAATATGTCTGTGTTTTTTATATTATGCTCGTTATACAACGCTACATATTGACCAAGAGATAAAGCTTCCCCGCAATTTCCAACATTATCCATACACGTATACTTATAAATGCATATGTGTTGCTGATAGAGAGATACACTAGAGATACCATACGATCCAAATAATTGCAACTTTAGACGCAGGCAGCTGCCGGTACGTGGGTATGGATAAGTATGTGGTATGCGTGTACAGTAAAATTCTAATTGTTCTATTATTTTTATAATAGACTACGTGTACAGAAATAAATTGTAGATGAAATGTTTTCGAATGCAGTGCGTTTACTCCCCAAAATCATTTGATCTGAATGTATTTCACCCGATCGCGTTGAGAGCGAGCGTAGTGTGTTGACTCCCCAAAATCGTTTTCTCTGGATGTATATTACCCAATAGCGTTGGAATTGAATCAGTATCGATAGCCATTTCGGTGGGAAAAGAAGATGATCTAGAAAATGTTATGACAAAGTGTGTGACCCTGCCATTGTTCTTGATTGGAGAGACTGTGAAAGCGAACGAAGATGATGAATCTTCATCTGCTGAGTTCTTGTCCTTGGAACGTAAAGTGAGAATTGCGGGCTTGGAATCTGTTTTAGTCATTGAGGAGCTGTCAAAGATATTCCTGATTTGCTTACCAAACAAATTGTCAGAGGCTATACCAGTCAATTGAGAGAATGCAGCGTTCCCATGGATAACGGTTAAGGATTTAGTGTTGTCAACGATCAATCTGTAACATAATTTGAAAGATGAGGTTGTTAGCGATGAAACGCACCAGTCAGTGAATGGAAGAGTTCCCAGACTAAGAAATTGTAAACTCACCTAGCGGAATCGCAAGATACAAGAGCATTTTCCAATGTATCTGTAGAATGGTTCATAGACTTGGTGATGTAACCGTAATGAATATCGGCGTCAGATTTGTCTTCAGAATTAATAACGTCTATTAATTTTGTTGGGATCTCATAGGCAAAAACGCTGTCGCTGTCGCTTGGGTTATCAGTAGTACCACCAGAACTTACGGTGCTTGACCTGCTATTAGCAGCAGCTTCTTCAGAACGGGTAGGGATGTATTCCTTGCTTGTATAAAAATGTTGCGCCTGCTTGAGCAATTCTAAATATTCTTCAACGCCATGTTGAAGTTGGGGTTGACAGGTTCTCTTCGTATCGTCCTCATCGTCAACAAATTCGTCCACGGGATAGGGTGATTCCTTCGATACACAGACTAGTGTCACATTGTCCATGTTGACGGAACCACGAGGAAGAGCACGAGATCTGAGTCCAGGAAGGGATTGGACTCCAGCTTTAGCAAGGTCATGTTTTACATTAAATGCTTGAAAATTGGCTTCTTCAGTCTTTCTTCTCTTGGCGAGATTTTCAACTTGACGGGCCCTCATTTCTTTGGGTCCAATCTCTTTATCAATACAGTAAAGACTAGCTGGAGGACTTTCAGAGCGGTCGGCAGTATACCCACTTACTCGTTTCTTTCCTCGTATTTGCCACTCTCCAATGACATTGTTAGCAGTGAGTGGTCTATACTTTGACCTGCCATTTATATTGGCTTTTGCTTCTGCATTCATAATCCTCGATGATAGTGGAGATACCATTTTTGTATTGTTTCAGTGTGTATTATGATTTAGTTTCAGAACTTTTTGTGTGAGATGATGAGAAGCTCAGGTTAGGTGCAGAAAGGTGGCGAGGTCTTCCTGTTCTGGTTCATTTTGTAACCATCGTACAAATTGCGTTCTTCAAAAAGTTCGAAAGTGCATCATCTTTAATTAAGGAAAGAATGGATATCGTCAAGATTGCATCACTTTCAACTTACTGTAAACTTTTGAACTGACATAAACTGAAATGAGACTAAGAAGCTATAATAGCTTATCTTCTGATAAGTAAATGTGATGACTCAGCAACAAAAAGACAGCAAAGAAATGCATCATCAATTTGTTCTGACGACGATCAGATCGTTTGGTCAGATTGATTCGATGATTCTTCGCCATCTTCAATGGCCTCATTGCAAGCTTCTTCGGTCGTTAAACAGATGAAGGTGAGTCAGTCACCACGAAAACTCGAAAACGAAAGATGCCGAAATGCATCACTCTAACGAGTGAGTGACTGTCGTACGGTACAGTACAAGCAAGTCTCACTCCCTTTCTTTCCTTCTTCTTGTTATACACACAAATTGAAAATGCAACCCTTTGCTTTGTCTCCTTTATTTCTTCTTTTTCCAAGTTTCAAATTTTGGATGGATGGGAGAACCCTTTTCCATTTTCCGATCAGATGGACAGCCTCCGACCCGTGACGTAGTCTAGTTGTTGACGGACTATCGACTATCATGATAAAACAGCACTTGGTACAGTACACATGTTGTACTACTGTGTTGCGCATTGAATTACCACTAAAGTCCTGTACGAATTAACTAGAGCAGAGGAAAATGCAAATATAGCAAACTCACTCACTTTACGGCCAAATCTTTCATTTTCGATCCACTATAGAAACGACTCATGTGGAATTACACACTTGCTGATACCAACTCTGCCTACAATGACTGTTCTTGCCTGACAGGTCAACGAATAAATTGGGTCTTCGTGTGCGGTCTTCTAGTGGGTGTTATATTAAATGAATGTTTGAGATCTGCAACTAGATTGTGGTCCAAAAATATTACAAGGAGTAAACTGAAAGAGAGAATGGGTTCAGGACAAAACCAAAACACTAGTAAAAAAGTCTCAGGAATGGACGACGGCAGGCATCCCACAGCTCCCATCTGTGCCCTCAACAACAGCGAAGGAGGAGTCCAAGTACTGGAAGAGGCATTATTACTGTTTGCGCAGCATATGGGCAAAACTAGAAATAATTCCAAGGTTGTGGAATACTTATCACCCGAAGAAATGCTCAAAACACTTTTCTCAAAAAATACCCATGGGTCACTGAGTCTTAGTTCCTCAGGCTCTACACAAAGCAATCAAGATAGAACAAACCAGCTAATTCATTGCTTTCAGAACATACAAAAATATTCTGTCAACACCAATCATCCATTTTTCTTCAATCAATTATTCGGTGCACTGGATCCAGTTGCTCTCGCGGCAGAGCTTATAGCATTGAGTGCCCACACCAGTGCCTACACGTGGGAAACGGCGCCAGTCTTTACAATGATTGAACGCGAGGTATTCAAGCACTTGGGTCGACTTGTGTTTGAAAACAAACTGCCAGAAGATGATGAAGAGGAAGAAGATTGCTGGGAAAGGAATGCTGCATCTAATGGTAAAAGTAGAAATGAATACGATGGACTCATGCTGCCTGGAGGAGCGTTGTCCAATCTGACTGCTCTCCACGTCGCGAGATATTATGCAAAAAGTCAGGATATAAACATCTTCTCAAATGAAACTATTGGGATTGGAAATGATGTGAATGACGACAGCTCCTGTAGTTCATGTGACGACTTTCAAGAAGAAAAGAAGCAAGAGGAAGTAGAGGAACATCCACGCACCCATTCATCATTTATATCAATACCATCCAAACCGCAACCGGATCTTGTCGCATTCGTGTCTTTAGAGGCTCATTACTCATTTACAAAAGCAGTGTCGGTGACAGGGATCGGCGCAAAGAATCTAGTCGTCGTACCTACACTGCCCAATGGCCAGATGGACGTGGAACAACTGGATATCCTCATGGCCAGCCTTGACCAAAATAGAGTCCCATTTTTTGTAGCTGCCACTGCCGGCAGTACCGTTCGTGGTTCCTTTGATGATATTGACGCAATTGTTCAGGTCTGCAGAAAGCACGAAGAGAGGATAGCTGCAGCTGCAGCTGCAGATACTACTAGTCGACCACATAGAATATGGATCCATGTAGATGGCGCATGGGGCGGCTCGGCCATATTTTCCTCCCGAAAAGACATCCAATCACTCATGAAAGGACTCGAGCACGTGGACAGTTTCACATTCAATCCGCACAAACTGATAGGAGCCCCACAGCAAACTACTGCATTCGTAACTCGCCACGAGGGTATTTTGAAAAACGCGAATTCGAACGGGGCCAAGTATCTGTTTGACCCTCGAAAGCACGGAGCGGAGTACGATCTGGGTGATATAAGCTATACGTGCGGCCGAAGAACAGATGCTATAAAGTTATGGGCGCAGTGGAAATACTACGGTGCTCGAGGTATAGGTGACATGGTGGATGTCAAAGTCGGCACACTGCAGCAACTAGTGCATAGAATCAGGGAGAACAATCGCTTCATGTTAGCATGCAGCCCTTGGCCCTTCAATGTCAATTTCTTTTACCTCCCCGAGCGAATCCGAATCCAAATGGAACAATGTGGGATTGACTTTTCCGGAGACAATCCTAATATTCCCAACGACATTTCTCAGGATTTGGCCAACGTATCGGTGAAGTTGAAGCTGCGACTGCATCAGAGTGGAGAAATGTTGATTCCATTTCAGCCGCTGAGCAATCAGAAGGCAGACTGTTTTCGAATTGTCTTGGCTGGCAACAAGCCATTTGATGAGCATGACATTGAGATCGTGCTTGGTTTGATGGACCAATATGGCCATGATTTGTAGAATAGCACGACGCAATTTTACATGTTGCCTGCTGGTAATGATGGTAGGTACACTAACAAATAGCGTACCAAATCAATTTTACAATGATCCTACACACACGTGCACGCACATTATGATACACGAACAAATACTTGTACACGTTTTATTAATTAATGTACACTTTCTAATCGAAACGCAGCCATAGCCATAGCCATTACGCCTACTGTCGTTTGTGTTTGGGAATCAACGAAAGACGTTCCTCATCCGTCAAAGGCCGCCACTTCCCCACTGGCAAATCCCCCAATTCCACCTCCCCAATCCCAATCCTCTTCAGCTCCACAACATGCAGCCCCAACAGCTCCCTGCACATCCTCCGAATCTGCCTCTTCTTCCCTTCCTGCAGCACCATCCTCAACACCCCCCTTCCATTCCACTTCCCACTCTCATCCTTCCCCTCCTCCACCCACTCGGCGTGCACCAGAGGTTTCAGCCGCCTCGTATCATCCCACAGCCTCTTGCCCCCTTTCAGCAAAATCCCCAAATCCCAGAGGGGTGGGAAGGGAAGAGATCCCATCGTCATGCCCATCCTCTGCTCATCCCTCGACAGACTCGTCACCGGCTCGACCTTGACTAGATATTCCTTCTCCAACGAGTTTAATACGTGTTTGGCGACAATGCCATTCTTGGTGAATAGCAATAGGCCCGAGCTGTCCAGATCCAATCGGCCGGCGGGGGCATATTTTAACAGAGTGGATGTAGCATTCTCGTCGTGAAAGTCCTTGAAGCGTTTGCCAAAATGGAGATGGTTGCCGTTGGACAGGACCTCCTTGAGTTCCGACATGTGCGGGTGAGGGGGGAAATAGATGTTGTCCCTGGTTAAAAGACGGACGGCGGGGATGTGCCCGTGTGCCGGATCTGGCTGGCCCGAGACGTAATCCTTGGGTTTGTTCAAAATCACCGTCTCCCCTCTGTTTAAATGCATGTGGTCCATGGTGTGGATGTTTTCGGCGGAGGTGTTGGGAATTCCTTCACCTGTGAGGATGGAGATATTGGTTTCATTGGGGTTTACTTTTTGGCCGAGGGTGGGAGGGACGGGTTTGTCGTTCAGGAGGACTTTGGATTGTTGGATGAGTTTGTCGGCCTGGCGACGGGAGCAGAGGTCCAGTTCTGACATTCGCTTGGAGAGACGAATCATTTTTATTTCTGAAGAAAAGGCTCGTCGTTGGATCCTGATTAGGCTATTCATGGTATGGTATGGTGTATGTCGCTGTTGTTGTCGCTCTTACAGTATTGTTGTTTAAATAAATACAATGAACATGGATCAATTCATGAACATTAAAAAAGAAATCCCTGAATAAAAATGAATGAGGAGATGAATGAGGGCATGGATGATGGATGTGTTCAAAATAGAAATCGCGGGAAATATTGACAGTCTGCGGAGTGTCTGCGGCCACCACCAAAATTCGATAATGAGTAAAATTGAACACAACAAAAAGGGGAAGGAAGAGCATCAAAACGAACCAAACCATGAACCATCTCGCAAACTACGGTATCACCACTAACTAATACCATACTAATACTGATACTGTTCACTCCAAATAGAATAGAATACAATACAATACAACAAATATGGAAGAATCTCTTGAAACGTTCCAGGCCCTAGATCCAGTAGCTTACCTGTCCAAATTCACAAAAGCAAACACCCGACCAGACTCCCGCCCACACCACATCACACGCCCCACCAATCTCCAACCCACCATCCTCTCCCTCAACTCCCACGGATCCTCCCTCGCCACCATCGGAAACACACAAGTCATCACAGGAATCACACTCCAAGTCGGAACCCCCTCCCCCTCCACACCCCTCTCGGGGGAAATCAACGTCACCACGCATTTTAGTCCTCTCTGCGGGGGACAGTACAATATAGGAGGAAGGATCGCTCACGATGAGTACGGGCAGAAATCCTCTTCGGCGAATGCGTATGCGGATCCGCAGTCGATTGAATCCTTTGTCAAGAGGACGGTGGTCGATTCGTGTATGGTGGATTTGGACCAGTTGGGGATATTGGAGGGGAAGGCGGCTTGGAAGATTGATGTTAGTTGCGTGTTGGTGAATCATGATGGGAATGTTGTGGATGCTTTTTTGTTGGGGGTTGTTATGGCGTTGAAGGATTTGAGATTGCCCAGGGTTATGTTGGAGAAGGTGGATGGGGAAGAAGTTGTGAGATTTGTGGATGGTGATGATGCTGGTAATGCTGATGCTGGTAATGATGTTGCTCATGATGCTGATGCGGATGCTGACATGGGTGTAAAGGACCCTACACGCACCAATCGGACAGGAAAGAAACTCGTGTTTCGAAAAATGTGCGTGCCTCTGACGATTGGATCCTTTCAAGGAAAAATGCTCGTCGATCCATCGCTGGAAGAAGAATCTCTTTGCGATGGTATGATCACGGTGGTGGTGGATGCCATGAGCTTGAACAGACCCAAAGATGAACATGGTGGGGTTTTGACGGGGGACATACTAAATTTGTCCAAAAGTGGGGGAGGTGTTTTGTCTTCCATGGAAGAGATTGCTGCGTGTGCGCAGCTTGCGTTTGGGAGAGCGAAAGAGCTCGAACAGATCTTGCTGATATGAGAGTTTAGTTTAGTTTATTGCGTTGCGTTGCGTTTGTTTCCCTGGTAGTGTATTGAAGTGAATTCTCACTCATTGATCGCTGCTAACTTAATGGTATTAAAATAGTCTATGCAAAATTTATAAATCGAACAATACACGTCAATTGCCACTGTCAATACATTGCAGTTTTTTACCATCACATTCCGTCTCTCCTTGTTCATTTATTGACCAGCTAGAATCAATAATAGCTAGCTCAACAGAAGACTTATATCTAAAATATTGCTATTGTGTACGTGGTGTAAGTGTACGTGTAGTTCTAATAATTATAAAAATGTATCATGACATCCACCTCTTTGCCTTCAAAAATCAGGTTCTTCTTCCGTAATAAAACAAATGCAGTTAGAATCCATTAGAAATGAATGTTTAACCAGGACGTCCAACATTTTAAACCTGACCAATTTCCTTGAGCATGGTTTGGAACCAAGCTTCAGTACAGTCGAATGGCTTTCCACCCTTAATACGGGAGAACTCAATAGGACGAACTGGGCATCCATCCCTTTCTTCATCTTCTCCCATGCATCCAGAGATACCCTCAATGGCAGCATTTACTCCAGACTTTGCACATTTTCCAATCAATTCACGATCAAAGGTATTGGAAGCAGCAGCGCGTGCAAAGTATCCAGACTTTTGAACCAAAGTTTTCTCAGCTCCTACGAGCTCAGCAAGACGAGTGGCAAAGTATGCTCCAGGGTTGATTTTGTCGAGCTTGACATGTCCAAACGCATCGCGGGGAACTTCGGCTCCAGAAGCCTCCAACTCTGCAACAATGTCGTGAACTCCCGATCCTTCCGAGATGAATACGTTGACATTTCCAAGCTTATCCATTACCTTTTTGAGACGTGCTCCTTCCTTTGCAATATCAATAGGCATTTCGGGGATCCATACAGCGTGGATATCGCGGGATTCCATAGTGGAGGAAAAGAGTTCTACGAATTTCTTTTCCTTGAGAAGGTCACGGTATTCTTTAGCGGTGGACGCAGTGAGAGATCCGGAGTCGCGGCCCATGCATTCGTGGATGATGAGCATGCGAGGATTCGCGGTTGATTCACTTACAACGTTTTCGAAAAAGACGGCTCCCTGGACAGCAGCGGTGTTGGCACCGAATGTCTGCTTGATGGGGTATACATCGTTATCAACTGTCTTGGGCATTCCTACCACAACGACTTTTCCATTATGCTTCTCAAGAAGGTATTTTGAGAGTTCGGCAGCCTGGGTGTTCGTATCGTCACCACCAACAGTATGAAGAACATTAATTTCGTCTTTGATGAGCTGCTGAGATGCTACTTCAAGGGGACTAGTGCCCTCGGTACAGAAGCCGCGTGCGATGCAATCTTTAATGTTTGTAAGCTATGATGAATACGTTTAGGGGAGACAAAGATCAGATTATGAATATGTTTGTGATCGTTGTAAACAGAGGGTCCATCAGCGAACAGGGACAACAAGAACCCTCTTGGCCTCCTTCTCAAATTTCTAAATGCCATGTCAAATCTTACCTTAACGCGAGAGTTTCCAATGGGACTTCCACCAAGCTCGTGGAGAGAATCGCAAGTATCCCAGGCATCTTCAGGAAGCAAGAAGGATTCTCCGATAAGCACTCCCTTGTATCCATCCTTGTACATACGGATGGTAAGTCCCGAGATCTTCCCTTCTTTCAAGGCTGCACTCCAGTAAGCGGTAAGGTGGGCGATGGAGGAGGAAAGGCAAGGAGCTAGACCTCCTGAGGTCATCATTCCGACATTGATATGGCTCATGGTTGAATTTGGTAGTTTTGGTAGTTTTCTTCTTTATGGTCCTTGATGGTCGGCATTTTTTTAGGAGAGGCTGCTAGCTGGAAGAAGAAAAGGATATCTTCAGACAGACGTTTTTAGGGTTGATGTTCTCGTGCTGTAATTTTTGCACTTTTACAGTATCTTTCTTGTACGCATATTTTACGTAGCGGAGCACCACACAAACAACAAACAACTACACAAACTCAGTGAACGCGCCCATTATGCTGAGCGACATAAATAACAAGAACCCTACGCCAGCCAGCAGGGGATCAAACAGATGTTTTAGATCTTTTCAACTGTATGTAGGGGCAAGAAAACCTTTTTTTGCGACACCCCCCAGCAATAATCGAAATCTCTGGGAAAAAATACTCCGGGCCGTAAAAAATTTGGCAAATTGTTGAGACATGAGGTTCAACGGTGCGGGGCTACTTCCATTTATCGAATACTTATGACCCATTGAACATACACGTCACAATTTCTTCCGGATTTTTTCTTGAAGACTTTTGTTTTTATTGATAAGCAAAGTGTACCAGGCAGGGGTACGTACAGTAGTTCATAGGCCTTATAATATCTCCGTCCATCAGATTTGAAGATCAGGAATGAATCAGGAGTGTATGAAGAAACAAAAGGACAATGGTGAATTGGGCTTCCGGAGGCTGAAAACATGAATATTTACCTACAGTACTGTAGATGTACACCACGTACGTGTGTAAATGTAGTGCGGTAATTCAAATGTCATCTATTCAAATTATAACTCATTTAAAGCTCAGTTGTTCGTCAGCATCGTCGGGTCCTATAAGCACATCAATCACTAATGGGATGTCTAAGTCGAATGGATTGTATACAACTGATATAAAATCATCATCAAGCGTTGAATCGTCACAATCTTTAGCACCTATAAAAGACTTCAGGCCTCTCTTGTAGTGCATATTAGTATCGCCAGAAGAATCACAACCGAGTCTCAATTTTTTCATCCTGTCATAAATATCAAGTCTCTTTTTGCCATGATGTTCTGAATCTCTGGCTGTAAACATTATTGGTCTCCATCCTTCTTCATAAGGACCTTCATCTTCAAAACTATCGTCATCGCATGATTTTCTTAGGGATGGAAGTGACCAAGGCGATGAGATCATCACTTGCTGGTATGGCTCTGGTGGCAACTTTGGGAGCCTAGTGCGTTTTGTTGTATTGTTTAGTTCCAATATAATCTGGTGTTCAATGGCTAGTTGAGCTTGTAACAATTGGACAACGGAAAGTGGGCCATTGCTCTGAATTGTATAGTCAAGAGCGTTGAGACCACAACAGTCAACATCCGCGACGCCGTTGAGTGGCACATGAAGAAGGCCCAAGACAATTTGATGATGAATCCAAAAGTCTACTGTGTATTCTAATCCTGGTACTGTATATGATGAATCGACGTCTAAACCACTGGATTGGCTTTGGCACGCTGCAATCAGAGGAGTCCGTCCATACTTGTCTCTCATCAAAGCGCTTTCGGGACAGGTTGATAACAGAGTGCTCGTAAAAATTGGCGGAAGACCACAGGCTGCAGCTGTGTGAAGTGGTGAAATTCCATCAGAGTCAACCTCGCAAACAAGATGTGGGAACATTTGTATTATGTTGATCACGATGTTTATTGGTGCAATCTTTCGAAATAGAAGGTGAAGGATGCCCGTTCCGGAGTGTTCTCGTACAAGGCCAAATATTTCTTTGGCATCCTCCTCCTCCCCATCGATAATCTTTTCCATCTGATTGAGAATTCTATCGAGCTTCTTCCATTGGCACCGTTTTACAGAAGAACAAATTTTAATTGCCTCGTCTTTCCTTGAGCAGGATGGGGTCTTAATTCGTCGTCGTGGTCGCCTGAGGACGATTGGCATGATGGTTGGTATTGTGCTGGTTGTGTTTATGGTACTTCCCAAGTAGAGTGTGGGACACCTTTCTTGAGTACCCTGGTACATACAGTACGAGTATGATGAATGTCGTACATCCTGTAAATGCTCAGGTGACAATGCAAATCTCAAACCGGAGTTTTTTCGTTTGTGGGTTCGTAGTAGGCTTTTTCAGGATTTTTTTAGAAAGAGTGTGAAAGAAAAAACTTGAAAACTCCGCTTTTCCGAGTTCCATTCTTCGGAGAAACAATTTTCTTAAAAAAAGGAACCAGGCCAACGTGCTCACATTTCAAAGTTAGCAGCAAACACCTGAAAAATGTTTAAGGTAGTGGTGTTTACCAATTATGTGTGCTTTGTAGGTGGTTTATAGAACGAGTGGTGGGTTTGGTGGGTCCAAATGATGACTGGGGGGGAATTTTATTTGGGCGCTCTCAGCTTGTTCGTTTGTGGCCTTTTCTGCGTTAGTTGAAAATTCTATGTTGGGTAACCCTGTTATGTTGTCAACCGAGTCGAGTCAGTCATGAGTTCATTTTTTTTCTTTGATGAGAAATGAATTAGCTACTGTAATAGGTATTATATTGCAGTAGGGTTTTTGGTATGCGCACCTTAAAACAAAACTATTGTAGGAGGAAATGTCTATTCTAAATACTAATGACGGTACCGAAAAACAAAAATACTAGTTTTAATTCGGTCCCCCAGTGTGGTTGGTATGGAAGTGTAGGATTGCTAACCTCTTACAGATAAGTCAAAGATGAAAGGAGGAGTGTTGGGAGTTCTGCTGCAGAGAGGCATGCAGGAGGACTTTGGAAATATTTCAAGAGAGAAACAATTGGATAACTTTTTTCACTTGCTTGCTAAATAGTTGACCCTTTCATACTCATAGAACTTTGCATTTGCTAGAAAGTTGACGAGCTGCAGCATTTTCAAAGCCCTATCTTCACCGAAATGTTTCGAAAGGACAACTCAGCAGAAGGTGGAAGCAGTGCTTCTGCATTGTTTACTGTGTGCTCTTCCTTCTCCAGTGGACAATATTTTGGGACGGCGTTACTTTGCCTTCTGGT
>Ga0115005_10001914_pt1 | contig 16631 bp, 15 predicted proteins | sample ArcOceMetagenome_FD_87163 | JGI IMG/M metagenome (GOLD analysis project Ga0115005, IMG submission 87163) | Marine eukaryotic phytoplankton communities from Arctic Ocean - Arctic Ocean - Greenland ARC118M Metagenome | ecosystem: Environmental > Aquatic > Marine > Oceanic | place: Arctic Ocean... | reverse complement strand
TGCTTATTCATTCTACGAGACTGCATATCGAATGCGAAGAAAAGTGTTCGGGCCTATAAACTTGAATACAAGTATCACCGCTTTTAATGCTGGAAAATGCCTCCATTGCCTTGGAAGGCCCGATCGTGCCCTTCGCTATTACAACTTATTCACCAAAGCAATATTTTCCTCAACAAAGCTGATGACTGAAGAGACTGTCCTCATCCTACAAAATATAGCATGGGCTTTCCACCAAGACCATTCATTGAAACATGCAAACACGTTCTATCGACTGGCGCTTAGTTCCGCACACATGGTACTAGGGGAGAATCACAAAGTTGTATCTCGGATCTTCAATATGCTTGGAACTTTAAGATACGAACTTGGTGACTTGAAATTTGCTTTGGCGTGTTATCACAGAAGCCTGCGCATTGAAGTTTCAAACCTTGGATGGCAGCAACAGGGCCCGTGCACAAATAAAAGGAAATACCTTGATATTTTGACAACTTTGTCCAATATGGCGCAAACTAATGAAGAGATTGGCAACCTGGGAAATTCTCTTCCGTGCTCCAGAAAAAAACTGGAAATCCTTAAATCCCAAGATTGCAAAGCATCAATGCCAACGTCTGAAGTTAATCGAAATGTGGCCAATACTCTTTCAGATCTGGCCCGCGTTCTAGGCAAGCTGGGGCGCTTTGGTCAAGCCCTCACAGCGCTCACCGAAGTCCTTCGCACCCGCAGACAAGAATATGGCATTGATCATAGTCTCGTGGCAACGACATTGAATGACATGGGGATAGCTCATGGAAGTCAAGGGCAGACTCACTTGGCATTACAGTGTTTCAAGGAGAGTCTAGAGATCCGTCAGATGTCGAAGAGATCTGATAGCAATGTATCAACAGTGCTCTGCAACATCGCTCGCGTTCATAACCACAACGGTGATACAAACAAAGCCCTCGTTCATTATCAGAAAGTGGTCAATTGTGAACTATCGCGAAGAAAAGAGAGGGATCTTGACTTTAATTCATCAACATCATCTGAAATTCTTTTAGATGCCCTTGAGCAGTTGTCAATGATCTACCAAGACGACCTTGCCGATCCTCGTGAAGCAATACGTTGTTACGAGAAAGGACTTCGTCTTATCACGGAAGATGGTCCTGGTGTTGTATCATATGATGTCCACTCTCGGTATTTAGGCATGGCTGGAAACACATGTTTGATAATAGGTGATAAAGAGAAGGCAACATGTTTCTTTACTGAAACCATGCGCGTGAATGCAGCTGGTGGTTTGGCTTTCAATGCCAACATCAAAGCGACTGGTTATTATATTCACAAGGTTGAAAGTGATCATCTACCTTCAGCGCCTGCAGCCTAAAGAGGACACATATCAAATTACAATTTATAACAATTTGGAAATTACATGTTACATAGGAATTCCGAATAAAGTAACGCAAGCGCGAGTGTAGGATACATATGCTGTCGTGCTAGATTTGTTTTCTAATGAACAGCTATTACTGCTATCAACAGCCACTTTCCAGAAGAAGTGGGTCTCCTCTTCAAAAGAAATAATGAGTCTGACAGCTTTTCCGAGGATGGCATTTATTCGAAGTTTTACGAAAATACATTCCTCTGACCAACCTACACTACCTATCCTTCATCACGTGTAAAGATCGCCCCTCAGTACTTGGACAACTTTACAAAGTACTATCCATCTGCAGCACATTTGCGAGACTCATTGGGGCGCTGGGGGTAAAAAGACGTTCGAGAACTCCGCCACATTCTTTGTTGGAATGAGAGATGATTGATCCAGGCACAGATGTGTAGTGATTTATGAGCTGTGAACTAGTATTTGTTGAGGAGAAATCCATCTTTGGTGAATACAACTACGTGTAGTTATAATGCAAGATCTAACCATCGTACACGTAGTGGAAGAAAGCGAGGAAAAAAAAGAGGAAGAAAGCACAAGCAATCATGACCACGCCACTGAATAGTATTGCGAAGTCCAATGATTTGTATTTATATAATACGCGTTGTGAGTTTTAGAATATATGGTAAACGCTGTGTGTTTTTGGATAATGCTTTTCAGCATAAGGATAGTGCAGAGTTGAACCGCGAAAAATCTCTTGTTGCCTACACGTACGTAAAGTTGGAAAGTCATCACACATTTATATCAATGACAAACGGAAGGGTATCCTGTGGCTGAATTGATTAGGTGCAGTAAAAAAGATGAATTCCAGAGAATGAATCGCTTTCCAACATTGTTCCAGATAATGCATTCCTTTCTCGCGTGCTTCCTTCGTCGAATATCCTGTTTCTTGAAGTGCTATCGCAATCACTAGGTAAATGGAACCATCCTTTTGAGGTTCTGTTCCCTCGAGTGCTTTCGCATGACGGATCGCATCCAATTCCTCCGATTTCTTCGGACATTTATACCATTACAGTGATGATTTTTATCAATATTACGATCATTTTACCTCTTGGGAAGATACCCGAGATCAAAGAAGAAAAGATTATGCCAAACAGCGCCGAGAAGACATCAAACGGGGATACGATTATCGAGACAACAAAGCTAGACAACCAGAACTTGCATGCATGTTTTGCGGAAAAAACAAACCCATTACAAAGGAAAAGGCTGCAAAAAATGGATTGAATTGGGATGAGTACTCGAGAGGTGTCGAGGGCTATCCCAGATATACAACATGTTGGATATGTAAAGATCAACATAAATCGGTACTGACAGAGGCACAAGCGTGTATGAAGTTTTCCAAGAAGCTTGCTTTCACTGCCGAGTCAAAAAGAAGTGGCAATAATTATCGCCCAGTGTTTTGGTTGCTAAAGAATGCTAACCGAACATTTCACCAACAACCAGCCGTCTCAGTCCAAACCCGGAACAGTGAGTACTATTGGTATCCTGATTTGGAGAGAGAGGCGTTAGCAAGAGGGTGGAAACCTCGTGGAGCTATGAAAAATAGTGTTCCATGGGATCGCAAAGATCGTCCAACAAGAGAAACAGTTTCCACACCACCACGGAAGAGGAAGACACAGGATTCCACGGCTGCGATGGTTTCCACACCAAAACGAAAGAAGAAGTCTGCCGTGGTCACTCCTTCGAAATAAGAATTATACATGAATATCGGTGACTTGACTTGGTTTCAAGTCGTTTGTTGAAAGAAGGATATGGGTGATATGGCTGAGGGAATGGTGAATGAATAAAACACTATATGCATCTAATAAATATGATTACTACGTGTACGTGTGTACGTGTATACGTGTACGTGTACTTGAAATCCTCTAGTAGATTTCCTAGTACCCAAGCCAGCTATCAAAATCTTCTGGGCTCAGTCCAGTTCTCTCAATCAGACGTGTTTTAACCACTTCCTTAATCAGATCGATGTCAACTACCTCTTTTGCTATCAAACCCATTCCATACTTGTACAGATACGCAAATTCCTGCTTGACCTCTGGAACGTCAAGATTTGCCTTAATATCAAAATTCGTATAAGCAAGTCCTCCTGTATCTGGATCAGAATCATAAAGCATACCTTGCTCAATCAAAAGAACATATATCTTTAGTGCCAATTCACCTGCATCAGCACCGGCATCTCGTGCTACCCTCAAGTCTTCCATCTCAGAAGGGGCCGAAACTCCCTCGACTAAACGAGATTCAATATCTGCAATAAATGTTGTGGCAGCTTCGGCCATTCGTTCTTGGAAAGAAAGTTCTGGCTTCTCTGGCATGGCAGACTCAAAGTCGCTTTCGCTCCCGAAATCAGACATGTGGAGTCGGGATGCATGATATTTTCTACCTGTTGATTGCATCAAATTCGTTGGAACAGGTGAGGTTCCGAGCTGTCTTCCAGGGTGGATGGAAAAAGCATCTGCAGCCGCGAGAGCATAAGCGATAGTTGCTGTGAGCGCGAATTTCATTGTAGCGTACTCGTGTATGTAGTAAAGGAGTTTATGTATGTATGTATGTTAGTTGAAGCAAGGTTGAAGAGGTTTGTGAATTTGTGACACGAGAGTTATGAATGATTGAGATTGAAAGGTTTGTTTGTTTGTTTGGATTTGTTCAACCTCATGACGTCATTTTTGTTACCCCCCGCGCCAAAAGTTTTGAAATAAAATTTTGGTTCAACACAAGTTCAACACCCCAATAATAATGAATGCCCAATGCTGCCCAATGCCGCCAATTTTTTTAATTAATTCAGCTTACAGTATTGAGTAGAAATCTGTTCTGAAGAAGTACAGTACATGATGGTTGACAAGACTAATGAGACCGGTGGGGATAGTGCACGTGCAAGAAGAGCAAACGCAAGGGCCGCCAGACGGAAGGAATCTGCTACACGTACGAGTACGTGTAGTGGAGATAAACCAAACAAGAACAAGAAAATCAGTATCACTCCTCAGAGTGACAAACAAGATGTGCCGATTCCAAAATCTACCGATACAAGCACATATAAAAGGATTGAATCTGATATGGTCGATTCGGCTACAGTTAGTCCACGACGCGACAGAAGATCACAGACCAGTTCAGAAAAATCCATCAAACGGAAGAAGTCCGCCAGTGGCAAGAACAAACCTACAAAGAAGAAAAGACGCGATAAGATGTCTTCTTCTCCGACCAGTATCACTCAGAGTCATTGTGATAAACAACGCGGTACGACGTCTTCTAGTCCAACGAGGATTATAACCCAGATTGATGAACACGCTCCGTCAAGTCGGAGGTATGCTTATGTAGACGATATTGACGCGTCTAACAAGAAAATATTTCAAATCATTGATACCAACACAACTCAGAAAGAACTTGGTAGAGTCATGAGTGAACAGAAACGTCGTTCTGCTAAAAAGTCAGCACCATTGGTCATGTACGAGATTAACTCTTTCAATGAGGAGAATATCAGCCTCATCCGGAAACTCGATGGCAGCAGGGAAGTAATTCCAAATTGGTTTGGTAGGAACCGTAAGCAAGAGCCTAAAGCATCCGTTAATAAAAAAGCTTTGGACCTACTACGCCAAGCATCAGAGAAAGCCGGAATATCATCGGATTGGTTGAGTAATGAGATTTCATGCGCGCCCAAAGGTGAACATAAAAAGACGAACATTTATAAAAAAGAAAAGCTCCATTTCCCAACGTTCATGGAACCCAATGAGAAATTACTCCGCTCTGCCCATTCTGTATTGCACAAACTGTTACCTGCTGGCGATTGTGAAAGTTTCCATTCTGTGAAAGTTGCCAATCAGTATTATGAATATTTTAGACCCGAAAAAGTCAAAATAATTCTACTTGCCGAGTCTCACGTACACACTGACGAGAAAATGTCGAAAGATGGGCCTATCATTGGGTATAACAAGATGCCAAGTCATGACTATGACGGACCCAGGGATTTTATATCACTTGTATACTGCTTGGGATATGGAGGGGATTCAATCCTTGAAACTCGTAACGACCAAGATGCTATCGTAATACCCGATGGAGCCACTGCAGGAACTCCTCAATTTTGGAAATTGTTTGCTGCATGTTCAGGCATTGGTCAGGGAGAGAATGGATCCTACGGCGACAAGGTATTGAAAAAGAGTGTGAAGGACGACGAGACTCGTATCCAAAACAAACTGGACATTCTTTTGAGATTGAAGCAGCGTGGTATTTGGCTGATTGACACATCCATTATTGGTTGGTACATCCAACAGCCTACCGAGTACAACATTACACAAAAGTCCAAAAACGTGCACAAGCTTGACAAAGCGAGACCTCCATCTAACATGAAGCAGGATACTCTTGTCCTATCCTGGGAGCTGTATATCAAGCACGTGGTGCGGAAGGCATCCAACGAAGGAAACTTGAAATTACTCATACCTATAGGTAATGAAGTGAAGAAATTTATTACTCGCGAACGCTTCGAAGATGCTGTCCTTCACGATTCTTCCATTGTGCACGATGGAATTGATGCTATGAATGCGTGGACGAAAGGTAAAAATGGATTGGATGAACGGTTGAAACTCGTTGAGAATCTAATCAATGATACGATTGGACCTTATGAACCAGTATGTTCAAAGTACGCGTAGGCATGCAGACCATCAGCACGTGTACGTGTACTCTTTATCTCAATATTCAGGTTTTAAAACTACACGTACACACACGTACTGTAACGGGTAAAAATGCTTTAAAATTTCCCGCCTTTCGTGTCAACAATATAAATGGACATTATCATTACATCCTCTGGACCTCCCCAAATAGTCCTTGTATTATGTAGCGTTGTGTACACTTCTACTAATGTATTTCAACGTAATTCAATCCACAACATCAAAAGGCCGCAAATGATGTAAATTCTTTGCTGCAATCGACATACTCTTATCATGTCCCTCGATCTTCACTTCAAACCTCCCCTCCATCTCCGTAGGCCCCACAACCCTCACAATACTACTATTCAACTCCGGCATACTCTTTAACCCATTCAAAAGGACCAAATCTCCCGCTTCGTAACAACCCACCTCTCGACAATATTTTTTATGGTTCCTTTCCCTCCATTGAGCGCGTTGACAATCTTTCGAACAGTAGAATCCCCTTTGACACCTAATGCATTTGAAAAGTTTCTCACCCTTCTTTTTACAGTAATCACACTCCACACCGCCGGCATCTAGCAATTGTTTCAACACTTTTGGTGATAGGAAAGTTCCTCCCTCTCCCACAAACATATTTTGAAGCCCGCGGGGATCCAAATATGTCCCATTCGACCTCTTGAAATCTTCCGGTGTGATGGGTTTCGTAGCACCACCACCCGCACCAGGTGTACCTCTGATGCCGTTGAGGTTCCCACGAATGGTTTGTAACACATCCTCTTGTAGTTCTTTGAGGGACGTCATGCCCTGATTGAATTGAACTTTTTTCTGTTCTTTTTTCAATTCGTTTGCTTTCATCTTTTGTTCTGCAATGCACATAGCACGGTGGTACACATCCGCCGCTTTGAATCTATCCCCCCGGATGTAGTGAAGTAGCCCGAGCGTCAATCCAGCCTCGATGCGATAGAGCCTCGGTTCGAATTTATCATCTAGAACTTGATTCATATTTTTGAAATCCTCATCGTTGGCCGCAAAGTATTCTTCTTTTAGAATGGATGTATACCCGTGGAAGATTTGGTATCGGATTGGATGGTAGAGGCTGGTACTAAAGGTGAATGCTTTGTAGTATTCATTTGCGGATTGTCGATATTGGCCAGAGTGGTAGAATTTTCCGGCTGCTTCACCGTGTTTGATGAATTTTTTCTCACTCATTTTATTCTGCTTGTTTGTTAGCTATCGTACTCTAGCTAGAAGATGGGTTGAATAATTGGGGGGAAACCTGGTAGAGTTGATAAAAAAGTACTATAGTAGTACGGAATGCTTCTTTATTTCGAGTTTGAAGTAAATTGGCTCGCTGCCTCTGCCGCTGCTCCTTGCTGTGCGCTACGCTCGATCAACATTTCAAATTTCAATCCTACCGTACAGTGCAGTATCTATCCTCCTGCCTGCTGCCTACCTGCCAACAACAGCTTCTGCTCAACCCTTGAAAAAAACAATAGCTTCATCGCGTCATAGTCATCAAAACAAGATGTCAAAAGTCGCAAGTCATAAATCCTGTTTCTCTCTCGTCCCCGCCGGAGCTTTTGACTATTCATCCTGCTGTATCTGTATTGATTACAATGACTTTTACACGGTGATAAAGCCTCACCCACCATCCAATAATGATGGCGTTGCCACACGACACGCATCCGCCGAAAAGGAAAGGATTTGATTGATTGGTTGATTCGAACCACACAAAGAGAAAGAACTAGTGCACGCGTACTGACTGTGATTTACTGAACATTTCCATCTGTGAGATGATGGTGCTCTCCTGGATCTCACCTCAAAAGTGCAACATCATTCATTCGTGACAAATAAATTACTCGAAGCCTGTTCTAACGGCTGTGATGGAAAGACACTATATCAAAATGTCGAGGGAAATTCAAAATGCATTTCTTATTGCCTTCTGTAAATTCGTGGCTGCGAACCTAGTACACTACTGTAGCATCGGGAGGGGAAATTGCGCAGCGAAAGAGTTGGGAAGTAATTCACTTTGGTCTTGATGCACGAAGCTGGGGGTATATGATTGAGCCGCTGGCGTTGGATCTCATTGGATCGTTCATGTGAAACGGAACCCCTTGGCTTTATAACATCTTTCACAAGCGAGTGCAAAAGAATTGGATGCTTTTGAGGAGTGAGGAGTCACGATAATGGATTCGAGTATCAAATTTGAGGACTGCTCTTGCCCTGCTTCTGGTGACGCTTGAAAATTAGGTCTTATAATACATCATTGAAACCCAAAACTATCAGGATTTGCAGAAGTTACAAACAACAGGATCCAAAATATGTTACTTTTTCGGCAATATGATTTCTATCTAGATATTTTTTATCAATACATCTACGTGTACAACATGTTACAACATATCTTCGAGCATTTTATAAAGTAATCCAATAAGGTTCCAAAAACGCCTCCTTCATCTTTCATTCTACATATACTTATTATCTCTTATCTCTCTGCATTGGACATCCTTTCCTTAACTTCCATCACTCAACTTCTGGCGTCATCAGTTTGAAAACCTTGTAAACATCACTCGACGTACAAATCATCTCATTATCTTCCCAAGCACTCACTTGGATGGATGCTTCCAGCACCTGCGAACAGCTATCAACGGTAGACTCATGCCCCAACACTCTGCAAGTTTGTGGTTCTAGGGCATCATCGTGAATGGGTTCGGATAGAATCCCACCCTTTTCCACATTGATTTCACCTCCCACGTACCAATTGCCTTGATTTGCATCATCGTCGCCGTCGTTGTCTTCTTCATTTTCGTCTTTTGTATTGCAGTATGTGAATTTAAAATATACATCTACTGGTTCACATGATCCAGGCTTGGTGATGATTTCATCGCAAGGTTTGCCGTTAGCCACGAGTTGACAATGTATGTTGCTCGTGATGTAGCATTCTTCTTCGATGGAGGATGTTTCTTGTTGTTTTCTCATGGTGTGGCTGATTCGTTTCGCTTGGGAAGGACTAGTACACCACGTACAAGCAGTCAGAAAGAAAGCCATTGTCACTAAACGTAGAGGCGCCATTTGAGTATAATATCTTGTTGTATGTACGTGTACTGAAGATGATTTGAAATGGAATTTGATAGTGCAACGTTTGGTTCACTATTTGGATGGATTGTGACAGATCAAACGTTGTTGTTTGTGAAAACGTTTTTGAATCATGTTCATCAATGAAAAGTGGTCGTTTATTATTATAAAATTTTGAAAGTCGTAGTGTGTGTGCCGACCGGTTCGGTTGCGTTACTGCGTATCTTTATTGGATAGGTATTTTGGTTTTCGAAGCTGAAAGAAGCTAAAAGAAAAGAAAAATGGATAACAATGTATCTACACAGAGGCCAGATTGAAGATATCAATCACAATCACACTACACTACCAGCACTCCATTCATTAATTACCAATTACATCTACAACTTGCCAACCACCTGGAAGTACAGTACCAAATCAATCATGTCAGAACAAGGAGATCTAAAAGAGCTGGTTGCAAAGTTTTCTCCTCTCATCAATGTCGAATCCCTGGAAACCATTTTCACTTCCCCCTTTGACACACTTTTCTCAGAATTGACGCCTCTCCTATTCGATCCAACTCATCACCATGCAGCCCATCATCTCCTCATCACTTTCCTTAAATCCAATTCCAATCACGAAACTCAGACCAAAACACAAACACGATCCATGAAAGTGGCATCCTACATTCTATCCTACACTCAAAAACTCCAACCATCCGACACGTTTGTCACATCCGATGCCATACTCCAACTCTTTGTATCCCAATTGCATTCCCCGGTAGTATCCCTCGCTACACAATCTAGTCAAGCATTGGAAACCCTGTGCGCCATTCGCCCTCCCGTCATTGAAAGATTATTGAAATCGCAACAACACGGCCATGGACATGGACATGAACATGAACATGGAATCCTTCACCCCATCCCTGTTGAGGATTCAACGATCATGATTCGGTACTATACCCTCATTGCCAAAATCATTCCTCCCAGCGATCTTTCGAGACATTTCGACAATTACAATTCTGATGGGATTGATACCGGTATGCATTTGTTCCAACCCTTTCTCAATGGGTTGAGAGATGACAATGATCCACTGCTGCAATTGAGTTTATTAGAGGTGTTGGAACAGGCGGGGGAGGAACTGATTCGGAATGATGCGTGGGATGGGACAGATCTGGATATCATTTTACAATCCATGACTGGAAACAGCAATGGAAGTGGTGCAAGTACTTCCCTCCATCCATTTGATGCGGGGGCAGCACTGCGTATACTGGCCCTGAGGGAATCTTCACCTGAGAAATTTTATGGAATGGTTCAAAACTTTTCAAGAGAAATGAGTGGAGAGGTGGAGAAAATTGGTTTCGTGGATGGGTTGACTACGTTTTGTCGTACCGATGAAGGACTGGCTATCCTTCTTTCTAAACAAAGTGACAACGAGAATGAATTGTTGAGCGAATGGTTGAGTTTTCGAAGGGGGGGACAGAGTAAACTCAAGGCGGTGGTCATGAACAGCGTCGCACAAGTTCTCAAACGCGATACCCTATCACACGACCTACGGCTCAATCTCTTCAAAGCCATCGGTATCGTCAATGACGTTGGAGGGGGGAGGGATAGCGTTGAAATGATTATGAAGTATGTCAAGTCCCAAATTGTCGAATTGAGATTTGGAGCGTATGAGCTTTTGACGGCGGTGGCGGGGGTGGAGACGGGAGCGAATTTGTTGATGCGATACGGGGGGTTCTTTGAGTTTTGTTGTAATCGCAACTTAGAAGTTGTGAAGGAGGGGAAGGAGTTGAAATTTGGTCTTGTGGAAGCTGTGCATGGGTCGGATATAAAGGGTTTGTTGTCGGATGAGGTTGTCAAGGTTTTGGAACAGGTAATTGCAGATGGTCCTTACTACGTGAAAGGTATTCAGTATGATGTTGCACTGGCGTAAAAGTCATAGTAATGAAGAAGGCTGGAGATGCTTGTAAAATCATACCGATCAATTTATTCATGAACATCATTCAATCCTTTGTCGTTGTATTTGTGCGGAACGTGGAACATTATAAAGGCATTACGAGTCAAGTAATTGTATTCCCTGCAGCGTGCCTGTAGAAGTTTCAATTAATGATGTTCCAAATGCATTGCAATAAACATCACACCTCTTCTTGGATACCTCTGAAAGTCTCATTTTTTCGGATACCTAGTTCAACTGTTGAAACCAAGACGATATCTCGAGGAAGCATATATGGAAGTATTGAAAGTAGGATAAACCATGAATAATCTATCACCATCGTCACAAAACCAGGCCAGGGACTCTTTTCTCCATGTTTCGCATAGTAAGTATACTCGCAGATGAGTATAGTTGGGAAAAGTACAGACAAAAGACAATAAATGATCAAATAAATGACCCTCCTTTGGGTTAGTTCATCTTGGAACATGATGAACCTTCCTAGAACCACCAAAGCACTAGAAACAATGTACATCATGAATGGTAGAGAATGACCCCAGACTGATGTTGTTGGAGGTATCACAAAAATGATTGGCATGCAAGTGACAGAGAAAGCAAAGAATACCTATTTGAGAGAGGGGGTTTGAAGATGGAACCAAGCATGAGATACAATGAGACAGAACTCAATAACATATTTATGATGATCAGCGTTGTGGCAATCCAATCCCCTTAAGTTCGAACTCACACTTGTCACCCGTCCTATCCGTTGAACTTTTTCCGATAGTTTGTTCATCGAAACTAATAGAGACATGCGTTGTTCATTGGTATCAACAAATCTAATTGCCAGATATGCCCCCATTGAAGTTCCTTTCGTCGTTCAATTTCATAGAAACATTAGAACATAGTAAGCGGCCAAAGTTCGAAAATAGCATTCATTAGCAAAGATAACATACACACGTACCTACACTCCCCAAAACATTAGCAGGCATAGTATCCCAACCAACACAAAGATCACTGTAGCCTAGGCGGTCCCTCAAAGGATTGTCGAAGATTACCTTTGGATTAAAAATCAGTGTTGTAATCCAGCATACGACGAGAGTTGTTGCGATAATTTCTGAAGCTCCTTGTAGATATGTGTTGGGATCCACGACGCCCAAATGCAAATGATTTCTTAAAAGATACAACGCTGCCGATTCAGGGAGAAGTGATCTCAGCGAATTCAAAGTGCTAATCCACCCTCCATCGTTCTCTTCGCCATAAAGATTGTTGTTTTCCTCTAATTGTTTTGAATCCACACGGACAAATTTGCTCACAGTCATGGCCCTACGGTCGAGCCTCCTCCCGCTGAAGCCTTTTACTAGGGCACCAGGAAAGTCTTTAATTGTCACTCTATGTTTGTTCCCAAACGACAAGGAATGATTTTCGGCAGGCTGACGAGGAGGAGATATGTGTTCAGTAGGTGTTGTTGATGGGACAAGAGCTGTTTGTTCGTTGTCCATCAAATTGGATTCACTTAAGTTTCGATTTTTCCTTCTACTTTTCTTATTACGTGTACGTGTACTAGCAGAAGGATGAGGGGAGGGAGGTTGGGGCCGTGTCTCTGGTGCTGCTGGTGCTGGGACAAAATTCATTTGCTGGTCGTCTAATTGCTCCGACTGTTCCGACCCTGCGTTTGGATGCGTCGTTCTTATGTTGAAAATTCCGACCTTCATATCTTGCATCGTTTACGGTACTGTACGGTACATTATTGTACATCACACGGGTACGGTACACCACCCGACACACCTGAAAATTTTATTTTCTTCACACGGAATGACACATCACATGTTCCGATGGATTCTACAGGTTTGTACTAGTTTTGTCCATCGTGAACAAATATATGAAATATAGGACCAGGATAGGACACAATGTACCATAATAATTATCTCTTATTGCCACACGTACTACTACTAGTATGATATACCGGGTAGGGTTGAAGATGCATTAAAATTGCCATCTTCATTCGAATTTATGAAATGAACCTTTGGGTTTCACATATTTCGATCGAAATTCACCTTCGTTTGTCATCACCAACAGTCTTTGTGTGTCCAACCGCAATGATCTCTATGCCATATACAGTCCCCACGCTTTATCCACCCCCAGCATGCTTGACATCTCTGTTCAAATTCTGCTTTATGACAATAGCATTCACCCTCTTCTATTCTTCTTGTACAGCATGTCTGCCAACTTGGAGGGGGTATATTTCTTTCGTTTCCGGGAGGAAACTCGTAGTCATAGTCGTCGTTCGGAAACATTGTGTATCAATTCCTAGAAGGATCTCGTTTTGTGTCAGTCAGAGGAGTTTAATTTCAAATTGAAATGGTTGAAAGTTGATCAATCGCTGTCTGTTGATTCAATCTTATATTATGAGAACCTTCTCAATTTCGAAATCCATCATTTTCAACGCATTCACAAGATATTCGCATTCAGGTTTTACTAGGTTTTATGTACTACAGGCAACTTTTGAACTTGTGTGACATAGCATTCCAGAAGTGACACCCAAATGGCCTTGAAAGGAAAAGAATTATTGGCCCCTTCCTTCCGTCCGTCTGCGCGCGTGTTGTTGTTTGCGTTTCTTTTGCAACTACGAACTACAGTATGTACGGGCGGGGTACGCTGTTCGTATCGTAGCTTGCAAGCCATCTAGGTTCCAGGTCTGAATCTCTTTTGAACAATTTAGTACTGTACAGCATTATAATATATGAGGGATAAGGAGAGGGCTCAGGGTTATCGGAACAAAGTGTCATGTGCAACTTCGTCGTCACGCTGCTGGATGTACCAAATGATACGATCCGACACTCCCTCGGACAATTTCTGGATGCTACCTCAGTGTTAGCCTTATCGTCTTCATGTCAATACTACCATACAAATTTCCAAGAGAACAATATGTTGAATAGGAAACTTTGGAGAATGTTATGCGTCGATCGTTGGAGATCTGTCAGCTTTAGCAGTGCGTACATACAAAACGACGACGAGAATGGCGAGGAGCTCTCTGCTGATAGCAATGGGAATCCTTGGCAAGAGGAATACCGCAGGCGGCACAAAATTGATAATGATGCATGGGAGGAAGTGAAGGAAATCAATTCTACTGGAACACCATTCAGGGAGCGTCGAAGACTTTGTGCCCAATTGACGAACAGGGGGATGAATGTAATGGATGTTGTGAAAAGAAGAAGGAATTCGATCCAATGGCACCACAAAAATATTCCTGGAATTATAGAAGAGTGCCTGGTTCGGTATCGCATATGCATTCAATTTAGACGTATGCAGGGGCTGGATGAATTCCCAGATGAATATGTCATTTTCACTAATGATAACAGTTCTGACCTTCTACCTCTCGAATATGGAGCTGTGTTGATTGCGAGATTCTACCAGGGTGAAGGTATTTTAAAGAACATCAATATGGAGTCCTACATCGAGAAGGAGTTGAACAGCTTGGCAGGCGCTCTATTGGATCGGTTGGGCAAGCGTGGAGGAGGAGACTTCCAAGGCATCTCTTCCTATAGAGATAATCAAAGTGAACATGAAACCGATGAAGATGGCCATATTCGTAGCAACAGCACTCGTAATTATCCGATGCAAATGGTTCTAGAGGAAATGAAGCATTTCTTTCAGTCAATATCTAATGCAGCTTCCACCGAAGGGGATACGAGAGAACGCCCATTTATGGGTGATATTACTTCTTACTACTCATCTGAAAATTCCATGATCCATGAAATATTAAAGCTTCGGAAAGGTATCCCTCTTACTCTTGCAATAATTTACAGCGCAATTGTGAGGAGGGCAGTGGGAATAAATCTCAATCTCATGGGTTTGCCAGGTCATTTCATGTTGTCCACGACTATTGTGAACCAACAGACGGGTCAAGACGAATTGATTTTCGTGGATGCGTTTGATGGAGGGAATATTGTTACTTTGGAACAAGTCCAAACAATGATTACTTCCAGTTACCAAATTCCATGGAGTTCTAACTTTTTAACACCTGTTTCAAACACTGAAGTGTGGCATAGGATGTGTCGAAATTTAGTAAATTGCAAGGACAGCGATGAGGAATGCATCAGAATCCTGATGGTATTGGGTTTCAATGATGGACGGCCTAACTTTCAAGCGTTTCCTCTATTAGGGGAAGAGCTTCGCAGCATGCTCTGCAAAAGAATTTATGAGTATTTTCCCTAGAATGTATCGCTGACTGAAGTGGTAAATTTTACCATCATTCATAAGAACACTAAGTACGTGTACCGTGTATACCATGGTTTACGGATTTTGCTAGTTAGAAACATTCTAATCCTAGCCAAGAATAAGCATTAGCTTCAAGCTTGAACGACAACCGACAACGCCTCCTGACAAGTGACAAATACAAGTTAGTCCACAAACCACAAACACGGTCTCTCACCAAACTGTGTCAACCAAGTGTGTAAGTCTACTCAAGGTTTTATTGATTTGGTTCAAAGATTGATTGTTTTTCAGCACCCACGATTGAGCGTCGGACGAGAAAGCATCTATCATACATTCATCTGTCATTTTTCATTCGTACTAATTAACGCACTCTTCTTTCCAGCACAAAGTGAATTGAATGCATCCATCATACGTTTGCCATCCATTACAACTCTCGTCGGAAATGTGTTCGAAAGTGGAGCAAATTTGGGAGTTCTGTACGTGGTGGAGCAGATGGATGTATTTACGGCATTCCCTTTCAAGCTCGTCGGGTGGTGAAATTCAATCCCGCTGATAAATCCTTGACTGAGATTGGACCGGACCTTGGCGATTTATGGGGCAAATGGCACTATGGGGTGCTAGCTGATAATGGGAGCATTTACTGCATCCCTCACAACTCCGATAGTCTTCTGAAGATTGACACTATCCACGGCACTGTAGAGAACCTCGATATTAATAAGCTGACAGGGATGCATATATTACATGCCATACAATGACCATCGCATTTTGAAATTCAACCCGGAAGATAATTCAGTACAAAGTGGTGGGGAGGACTTTGGAGATCAAGATTCCAAGTTTAGGGGAACAAATACACTAAAGGCTAATATGCAGAAATACCCGGAAGAGCTTGGTCGCCTCTTTGTCAAGAACCGTCACGGAAAAACATTCTACGAAGTTTTGAATTAGCAAAGTATTCCCGGTCGTTGAGGAGTGTCTCCCGTTGGGCTCAAGTTTCGGAGAAACTAATCTTTAACCATTCATGGTTGCAGCTGCGTGCGAGAATAGTGCAACATCTGTATTCTATTTCTTATTGAGGAGAAATCCGGATTCATTGGTGGTGAATGCCCCTCACAATATCTGCGACGCTGAATCTGCGAATAAGGAGGATAGAAAGCGAAGAGGTGTTGACTTGAGATACTGTTATGATCAAACGAAGGATCAGGGTTAGAAAATAGTACGTGTGTACAGTAGGGTTGACGGAATTATTTTATGAAGTGATATACACTAGTAGTGACAGTTTATACTTTCCATTACGATTCCCACGTAGTTTTGCCATGATAAAAATGAATTCAACGGTTCTTGATTTATAACTTGATGCTCATCATCAATTTGTATGGGGTTGGTTGCTTATTCTCTCC
>Ga0115005_10001913_pt1 | contig 16633 bp, 16 predicted proteins | sample ArcOceMetagenome_FD_87163 | JGI IMG/M metagenome (GOLD analysis project Ga0115005, IMG submission 87163) | Marine eukaryotic phytoplankton communities from Arctic Ocean - Arctic Ocean - Greenland ARC118M Metagenome | ecosystem: Environmental > Aquatic > Marine > Oceanic | place: Arctic Ocean... | reverse complement strand
TTTTGCTTAAAAAATCCTTGCATAGCCTAGTTCTGGAAGTATTTTTTTAGGAAAAATAGCGGAAAAAGATGTTCTTAAAAACAGGATTAATTTTGTCTATGAACTTACGATAAATAAATATTTTAAAAAAAATAAAATGAGCCTTAAAGATTTAGCAAAAATTGTTGACGAAGCGGCACTAAATGCCAAACCGATTTCCCAATTAAGTTTGGAAAATGAGTTTTCTGAAAAAGAAGCCTATGAAATTCAAGCGAATTCCATGGCTAGAAGATATAACCGAGGGGAAAAATTAGTGGGAGTTAAACTTGGTTTTACGAGCAAAGCTAAGATGATTCAAATGGGGGTTCATGATATGATTTGGGGAAGATTGACTGATAAAATGTTGATTGGAAAGAATACAAATATATTGTTAGAAAAATTTATTCATCCTCGTGCGGAACCTGAGATTTGTTTTTTAGTAAAAAAAGAAATCAGTAAGGAAGTGCCAATGAGTGAAATAAAACAATACATTCACGGAGTGGCTGGAGCGATAGAAATTATCGACTCTAGGTATCAAAATTTTAAATTTTCTTTAGAGGATGTGATCGCTGATAATTGTTCTTCTGCCGGTTTTGTAATTGGCAAATGGCATAATGTAGATACCCCAATCGAAGATTTAAAAATGGATTTATACATCAATGGTGAAGTCGTTCAAACTGGTTCATCGAAAGCGATTTTAGGTAACCCTTGGGAATCTGTGGTGGCTGCTTCTAGGCTTTGTGCTCAATATGGTCAAGTTATCCGAGCAGGCAGTTACATCATGGCTGGTGCTGCAACGTCTGCGGTTTTTTTAGAAAAAAATCAGACGGTAAAAGTGGAAGTGGAGACATTAGGAACAGTTCAGTTTTCTATACAATAGAATTTTATATACTCAAAGCGATGTTAGCCTGTACTGGCTAACATCGCTTTTCGGCGATTTTTTTATAAGTCTAATAAATGCCAAACCACTTGAAAGTTAAAAAAGATATTCCAGGTGTTGATTTACCTAATCTTCACAATAAGGCTTTTGAGTTTGCTATAGTTTCCAATCGCGAAATTCTAGAACATAATATTCCTACTAACCTTGATTCTTTTCGACCCCACCGAATTCACTTTTACGCCATTCTTTTTATCCTTGAAGGAGAAGGAAAACATTTCATCGATTTTAAAAGTTACGACTACCAGAAAGGGAGTATAGTATTTATCGCAAAAGACCAAGTTCAAGCTTTTCAAAAAAACGTAGCTAGAGAAGCTTTCTTTTTATTGTTTACTGAAAATTTTATTGAACGAGGAAGTCTCAGTTCCAATTTGATGCAAGAATTAAGTTTGTACAATTATCATTTATATTCTCCTGTGATTAATTTGGAGGAGGTCGAAATGAACATTTTTAAAAGCTTGGTCAATCGAATTAAAGAAGAATATGATGCACCGGACGATAACCTGACAGCAGAAATTATTCAATCTTCTTTGAAAATATTTTTGGGATTATCAGAACGCATTAGAAAAAAGAACCAATCTACTTTAACTGTTTCAAAGTATCAAATAGAATTTAATCAGTTTCAAAATCTACTCAATAAACATCTTTTTAATTCTCGACAGGTTCAATTTTATGCCAATGAAATGAACATGTCTTCCAAAAAATTAAATCGGATCACTCAAGAATTGATGAACAAGCCAGTCAAAACTTACATCAATGATTCACTAATTTTGGAAATAAAAAGACTGCTCATGAACACCTCTTTAAGCATCAAAGAAATCAGTTATAAAACTGGTTTTGAAGATCCCACCAATTTTGTAAAATACTTCAAGAAATATGCAGAATTAACTCCGATTGATTTTCGGAGAAACTATTAATTCAAGGTTAATTAGGCATAACTTTCGGATAATTTTCTATTAGTTGCAGTTCCCATAATTACCATTTTCGATTTTTGTTCTGGTTGAAAATAGACTAATTTTTATTTTAAAAAAATGTAAATATATTAAACAAAACGATTGTTTATTTTGTTTATCTGTATAAATTATGGTTTTTATTCTAAATAATTACTTAGAGGTATGGTAAAATCGGTTTCTTAGGCTTCCTTCCAAATACTCTTCTTATTACGTTGTTTTGTATTTTGTCCCGTTTTAACCATTATTCTACTTTATTTAACCTTTTGTAATTTTTGTTTAATGTTGATTTTTGCACTTGATTTATAACAACAATGTTAAAGAACATATTATCAAGAAAATTTAAAAAGAGAAGCATGAAAGTATTACAGCATTTTATACAAATTTTTGCCCTAGTTTTGGTGGCAAATTTCTCTTTGGCGAACTCAAATTCAGGAATTTATAATAGCATTTTTGATCAAATGAATTATCAAGAGATGCTCGAGGTGGATTTGAAATTAGACATGGAGGAAGTTTTTGGAAATCGAAGAAACGAAGATAAACATATAGCTGTTTTATCATTTAATGATAAAAATGGAGTCGCTCAAACTTGGAACATCAAAGTTGCTTTACGAGGGAAATTTAGAAGAACTAGATGTGAAAATTTAGCTCCATTAAAATTATACTTCGATAAAGATGATTTATTTGATGCAGGGTTGGCTAAGTTTAACGATTTAAAATTAGTTAACCAATGCATGGATGATTCTAAGGACTTAAAACAACTTTTGGTAAGAGAATACTTGGCTTACAAACTATACAATCAGATTACTGATGAAAGTTTTCGAGTTCAATTTTTGAAGATCAATTATGTTGACCAGCAAACTGGAAAATCAAAAGTACAGTATGGTTTTGTGATAGAAGATACGGCTCAACTAAGAGCACGAATTAATGTATTGAAAATTGAAAAACAATACAATACAAAGCAAGAGAAATACGATGCAGATCAGGTGAAATTGATGTCTGTTTTTCAATATATGATAGGAAATCCAGATTGGTCGATTGACAGGAACCATAATGTAAAAGTATTTTTGCAAGAAGATAAATTAATTGCCATTCCTTATGATTTTGATTTTTCAGGTATTGTAGATGCTCCATATGTTTTGTTAAATCAAGAACTCGGAATTGCTAATCAAAAGCAAAGAGTATTTCTTGGTTTCGAAAATCACACAGAAGATTTGGCTAAGGAACTTGATATTTTCTCTAATAAAAGATCTTTATTAATTCAGACAGTAAAAGATTGTAAGACTTTAAAAGGGAGAAATCGAAGAGGAATGATTAAATTTATCAATTCATTTTTTGATGAGACGGACATTTTTAACTTACCGTTACAAAAAAACAAGGTTCCAACACTTGGAGACTAAGCAAAAATAGAAATACATATTTATATACTCGAAAACATACACTTATGATAGAAGTTTTAAACGAAAGAGTAATTGTCAAAAAAGAGAAAAAGCAGAAAAAAAAGAAAAGCGGAATCTCAAAACAGACGATTAATATTATTCGCACTACTCAAAGAAATAATATTGATTTGACTGCCATTGCAGATAACAAAGCCAATGTATTATTAAGCGTGAATGCGATAATAATTGCAGCGCTTATTCCGATTGTAATTGCTAATGTTGATATCGTTTTTGAAAAAATGATGATTATTCCATTAATGATTTTAGCGGTGACCAGCTTTATTACTATTTACCTATCGGCAGCAGTTTTGAAGCCTTCTAATTTTGATAGGATGAGAGCAAGTATTAATCCTAATGAAGAATCAAGTCCTTTCTTTTTTGGAAATTTTTACAAAATGGAAGCAGAGGAATATTTTAAATTTATCAAACCTTCTTTATCAGACCCTAAATTTTTGAAGGCACATTTGGCACAAGATCTTTTTTATATAGGAAAGAGATTAGGAGAGAAAATGGCCTTTGTTCGTCAAGCATATAACATTTTTACCATTGGGATTTTGCTGACATTGATTACTTTTGGCGTAGTCGTATTTATTTTTTAGAATAAAAAATCCTTGTTTTACATAAAAAAAGCTTTCAACCTGTACTGGTTGAAAGCTTTTTTTTTCGAAAAAATATAGCTAAGGAAATTTAGGGAATTTATCAAAATTTGGTTTTCGTTTCTCTAAAAATGCATTTCTTCCTTCTTCCGCCTCTTCTGTCATGTATCCTAATCGAGTGGCTTCTCCAGCGAAAAGTTGTTGTCCAACCAATCCATCATCAATCATATTGAAAGCAAATTTCAACATTTTTATGGCCATTGGACTCTTCGCCAAAATATCTTGCGCCCATTGATAAGCAGTCTCTTCTAGCTCATCATGAGGGATGGAAGCATTCGCCATACCCATCGCAACCGCTTCATCTGCGGAATAACTTCTGCCTAAAAAGAAAATCTCTCGAGCTCTTTTTTGACCAACTTGTCGAGCTAAATAAGCTGAACCATAGCCAGCATCATAACTCGCCACATCAGCATCGGTCTGCTTAAAAATCGCATGCTCTTTACTCGCCAAAGTCAAATCACAAACCACATGCAAACTATGTCCACCGCCAACTGCCCATCCTGGAACTACTGCAATGACAGCTTTATTCATAAATCGGATTTGTCGTTGAACCTCTAAAATGTTGAGTCGATGAATTCCATCTTCCCCTCGGTAACCAGTTTTGTCACGCACTCTTTGATCACCTCCTGAACAAAAAGAATAGATACCATCTTTTGGAGAAGGGCCTTCAGCGGAAAGTAAAACTACTCCGATGGATTGATCTTCACGCGCATCAATAAATGCTTCGAAAAGTTCAGAAACTGTTTTTGGGCGAAAAGCATTTCTAACTTCTGGGCGATTAAATGCGATTCGAGCTACTCCATTTTTTTTTCGATAAGTAATATCCACATATTCCTTAGCGGTGATCCAACCATTATTTTCCATGTTGTACTGTTTTGAGTTCTAATTCAAATCCTGTTTTGAGTCAATCAAAAATAAAAATCAACTCTTCTTTTTAGTCGGTTTTAATGTCCATTTTTGATTGGTATAGGATTTGGGTTTGAACGAGTTTTATTTTTTAGAAAATCAATTTGTGTTATTTTGATAAATCGGAAACAGATAATAATTGTTTTAGTTTATCAAATCTAACGCAAGAATACAAAATATCTTCCTGATTTTAATTTTTATATATTCCTTTATCTGCTTTCTGCAATTCAGTTTTGAAAATCAACAGTTCATCTGTTTTTGGTTTCCTTCGCATTCCTTACTGAGGTAAATAATGTAAATATTTAATTTTTTTAAATAAACTCATTATGAAAAAGTCATTCTTGTTTTTAGCATTGAGCGTTTTTACTTTATTTTCTATTCAAGCTCAAAACATATTTGCGGTAGCGAGTAGTGATGCTCCGAATACAATTTTAAAGGCTTCAAATGGTGAAACTTTGGCAATTGAAATAGAAGAAAATAAATTTCGAAAAGTAGAAAAAGAAGTGCTGAATAAATTGCAAAGTGAAGTTGAATTTCCGGAATTGGCCTACGAATTTGGAGTGGAAGGTACGGTGCTTTTACAGTTTACTTTTGATGGAGAAATTAAGGATTTAAAAGTGACAAAATCTGTTGGAGCAGGTTGTGATAAAGCAGCGATAAAAACCTTGGAGAATTTCCCGAAATTATATATAGAAATGGGTGGAGGAAATATGGAAGCGATTCAAATTACTGTTCCTTTTAGATTTGAGATTTAACTGAAGAAATTAATAATTTTATTTAACGAAAAGGTATCGGATCCCTCCAAGAGATCCGATACCTAATCACTTTATTTTCTTAAATTTTCTTCATTTTAATCGCGTAAACATGAGGAATTTTTAACTCCCTTTTTCCATAATAATACATGCCATTATCCAAGGAAGTCATTTTGGGAAAACAGTTGTAAGGACTTTCTGCAAACTCCTGAAAATCAACGAGTTGCATACCATGATTGATTAACGGCCGGATGATGTTAGAAAGCGAATGTAACCAGAAATATTCTTTCAATTGGATTGGCGCATCTCGGTTAGCGTAGGTGCCTTCTTCCTCTTCAGTAAAAGGTTCTCCAATATTAAAATAGGGAAAAGTCATTTCTTCTTTTTCCCAATCAAACATCAGCAAAACGGGGTGAAAATCAGCAATGAAAAAAGTACCTTCAGGTTTTAAAAAATGACTAATTACCTTCGCCCATTTTTCTAAATCAGGGAGCCAACCAACGGTACCGTAAGAGGTGTAAACGATATCGAATTTCCCTTCTAAATTTTGATCTAATTCTAAGACATTACTTTCCACAAATTTCGCATCAAGACCTAATTCCGTATTTAGTTGTTGAGCGAGAGCAACTGCCTTTGGAGAGAAGTCAACTCCAGTAACTTTCGCACCCATTCTGGCCCACTGTAAACTGTCTTGTCCAAAATGGCATTGCAAATGTAACAATGACTTTCCGGAAACCTCACCGAGTGCGTCAAGTTCGATTTTATTTAATGGATTTTTCCCGTTTTTGAAATTTTCCAGATCATAAAATTCAGAATCTTTATGAATATCAGTTTTGGCATTCCACAATTTTTTGTTGGTGTCGAAATATTTTTGCATTGGATTTTTATTTTATTTTGTAAAAACATTAATACAAAACTTGCCAGAAAATAATTTCAAAATTCTTTATTTTTTTCACATAAACACATAAACACATAAACACATAAACACATAAACACATAAACACATAAACACATAAACACTTAAACACTCCACCTCGCCACCGGCACCACATCCTGCCCCACAAATTCTTTTTTCAAATATTTAAAATATCCAGTTACTGCAATCATCGCAGCATTATCTGTACAATATTCAAAGCGAGGAGTATAAGTTGTCCAACCCATTTCTTTTCCCATTTCCTCCAATCCACTTCTCAAGGCAGAATTGGCAGAAACTCCACCAGCAATCGCTAAATGTTTGATCCCAGTTTTTTGCGCAGCGACTTTAAATTTATTTAATAAAATACTTACAATTCGATATTGAACGGAAGCACAAATATCATTTAGATTCTCCTCAATAAAATTTGGATTCTCTTTTATATTTTTTCTTAAAAAATATAGGATAGCAGTTTTTAAACCGCTAAAACTAAAATCTAATTCGCCCACTTTAGGTTCTGTAAATTTAAAAATAGGGTTTCCCAATTTAGCATATTTGTCAATCAAAGGGCCAGCAGGGTAGTCTAGTCCTAGTAATTTTCCTGTTTTATCAAATGCTTCTCCAGCTGCATCATCAATGGTTGTGCCCAGTAATTCCATTTCCAAATGATCAGTAACTTTTACAATTTGAGTATGACCTCCCGAAACGGTCAGACATAAAAATGGCAAAGGTGGTTTGGGGTCTTCTGCATAATGCGCTAAGATATGTGCTTGCATATGATTTACTTCGACCATTGGAATATTCAAACTCATCGCAAATGACTTGGCAAAAGAAACCCCCACCAACAAAGATCCAATTAATCCCGGTCCTCGCGTAAACGCAACTGCGGAAAGGTCTTGTTTTTTGATTCCAGCTTTTTGAATGGCAGCATCCACTACCGGAACTATATTAATTTGATGAGCTCTCGAAGCAGCCTCAGGAACAACTCCTCCATATAGTTTATGCACCTCTTGATTGGCGATACAATTACTCAGAATCACTCCATCTTGAATCACCGCAGCGGAGGTATCATCACAAGAAGATTCAATTGCTAAAATTATTATGCTCATTTTTTATTATTTATATCTGTTAATGTTATATTTATGAAATATTTAAATATAAAACATTCTATAACCTCTTGCACCCTGATAAAAAGAATATTCTAATTAAACTTCTTTTACCTGGTCAAGGGATTTTTTTTGTATTTAAAAAGGGAGAAAGTATATTCAAGTGTACCGGTTTAATAAAGGAATTTTTGTGATAGTTTTTCTTGGAAAATTATTGCGTCCTTTTGTTTAGGAATGCGAATAAAATAAATTCAGAATTTTCGGTCGCATTTCTTAGAATTATTTTAGGGAAAATAGCTCAAAACAGACCATCAAAAATAACACTTAAATAGGCTCTTTTCTTACCGCTTCAATTTTACATACTTACATGAGAAAACAAAGAAATGAAAAAAAGGATTAATTTTTTTTCATCTCACCCGTCAAAAACTATTTTTTTTACATCTTTTAAATTAATAATCTCATGTTTGGCAACAAATCTAAACAAAATCACAAAAACAATAAATCCCAGAGTGCCTCATCTTCTGATGGAAGTGGACAAGGTTTAACTTGTATCATTGCCTCAGGAACTCGAATCGAGGGAAAATTTACCACGACGGAAGATATCCGATTAGACGGAACTGTGGTTGGTGAAGTAATCTGTAAAAAACGAGTAGTCATGGGGACAACTGGGAAAGTAGAAGGCAATGTAGAGACCGTTGATTCATCAGTCAGAGGAAATGTAAAAGGAGAACTCAAAGTTTCTGGAACACTTCACTTGCATGAAACAGCGAAAATTGACGGAACTATTATCGCTCGCAAAATGGTGGTAGATTCGGGAGCTTCTTATTCTGGTGATTGCCGTGTAGGTGATCAACATTTTAAATAAAGCGGAAAAGTAATGGTCAAAAAATAATTCCCCGATTTGGATGGAATTATTTGCTTTTAGTTTTCATTTTGAGGCATTTAAATTATTAACAATTATCTCTGATTAAAATAAAAACTGAGATCAAAATATCCTCGTTTAAATCAGGAACTTATTATTCGCTCGGTGCTAAATTGAAAAAAAATAAGGTATTGGTGGATGTATTACCAGTTTTTAGAATAAATAATTACCAATAAAGCTTATTTTTTTAATAAAATATATTAATATTGCGACTTAACAAAATGAAAAAATAAATATTATGAGATTGATTATTAACTTAATCTTGATTGCTGTGGTAGCCCTTTTAGGTTATCTCTTGTTTTTTGGAATTAAAGAGCCAATTGCTTTTGGTGACGCTAAAAAAGAACGTTTGGGAGCAGTTACTGATCGACTTAAGCAAGTTCGATATGCCCAAGAATTTCATCGAGACATTACTGGAGAATTTGCGAATAGTTTTGACAGTTTAAATCATGTTTTAACGACTGATTCTTTTACAATTGTAAAAATTATAGGAAACCCGGATGACCCTAATAGTGATTTTACGAGAATTGAGACCAAAAAATCTGCAAAAGATTCACTTGCTTTCTTATTTAGTGATTCAGGTAGTAAAATAAAGATTGTTTTGGATTCTTTACCTTTTGTTCCCTATGGAGGAGGTGCAAGATTTACCATTCAAGCTGATACTTTGACCTACCAAAAAACGCTGGTAACAGTTACTGAAGTTGGTACTCAATGGAAAGTATTTATGGGGAAATATGCGGATACAAGATATCAACGATATGATAACCTTTACTTTCCGAATAATTTAGTAAAGTTTGGAGACATGTCAGGGCCAAACCTTGGTGGAAATTGGGAATAATCAATACGAATATCATAGAGGATTCTTTTGCTAAAAAAGATGCCTCAAAATATAACCTGTCCATACTCATCGGTATGGACAGGTTTTCTTACGCTATATTGGATGATGAAAATCATTTGTTAGTATTGAAAAGTTATCTGATTAATGCTGATTTAAAAGCTTCCAAAAGGTTACATCCTGCGCTTCAAGATATCTTTAATGAGGATGAAATTTTAAAATTACCTTTTCAAAAAAAAGCGGTTGCTTTTATCAATAACAAAACCACTTTTGTTCCTAATAAATTTTACCAAGTCGAAGAAGTAGATACTTACTTGTCTAAGCAAGTTGGTTCATTAGAAACTGATCAGATATTTGTGGATGAGGTAGAATTGATGGAGGCGAAAAATGTGTACGCATTTGACCAAGAAGTTTATTTTTTGGTCAAAGGGTATTTGCCAAATGCTCGATTTTTTCATAATGCTACCTGCGTTTTACAAGGTTTTTCTTTTAATCAGAATAGCAGTTCTGGAAAAAAAGTCTACGTCAATGTGAAAGGAGATCATTTACAAATTGCCCTTTTTGATAATCAGGAAATGGTTTTTTATAATTCTTTTGCTTTCCAAAATGAGCAGGATTTCATTTACCATGTCATGCTGGTTTTTAATCAATTCGGATTATCAACGGAATCAAATCTAGTAATTCTATCTGGACAAATTACTAAAGACTCCAAAATTTATAATATGCTATTTCGGTATATCAATAAAATTCAATTCTCTAAAGCTCCTTCTGCCATTCAATTAGGCGGGAATTACCAGGGCATTCCAACTCATTTTTTCTTTGATTTATTTAGTTTAGGATTATGCGAATAGTAGGCGGAAAATATAAAGGGCGTAAATTCATTCCTCCTGCGAAAAATTGGCCGACTCGTCCAACCACAGATTTTTCCAAGGAAGCATTGTTTAATATTCTCAATAATACTTGGGATTTTGAAGGGATGAAAGTGCTTGACCTTTTTGGCGGTACGGGTAACCATAGTTATGAACTTATTTCCAGAGGTTGCGATGATGTAACTTATGTCGATAAATTTGGTGGCTGCGTTGCTTTCGTCAAGCAGACTGCAAAGACGCTCGATATCGAAGATAAAATTAATATTATTCGAGGCGATGTTTTTAAATTTATTGAAACGACTCCCTTGAAGTTTGATTATATTTTTTGTGGACCACCTTATCCTTTGCCTCAATTGGTAGATCTCCCTGATCTTATTTTTAAACATGAATTATTAGCGGAAGATGGTTGGGTCGTTGTTGAACACAATGCCATTCATGATTTTAAAAACCACGAGCACTTCTTTGATGAGCGAAAATATAGCGGGACTATTTTTAGTTTCTTCCGACAAGAACCGTAATCTGATGCTCCGAATCGTTACAAGTTTGATGACTTTCCAAGTCGTTTAATTATGCCCCGATTTGGAAAACCGAGGAACGGGTTATGACTCGGAGAGTCGTATTACGTGAGGTTGAAAAGCTATCATAAATTACATTTCCTTCCAATCTATTTAGTTCGCATTCCTAAGGGACGTAGTTCCTACCCCATTCATTTTAGTTCATTTGCCCTATAAACGAATTAAAGTCTATTAGTTCCTCTTAAAAATTTACTATTTTTGCAGTCTCTTTTTACAATCCTATTTTTTATGAAAAAAATAATTTGGATCATTTTTATTTTGGTAAGCTATTCTACTTTTGGGCAGGATAACTTAACGGGTTTGTGGTTTGGAAAAATCACACAGGAAGAAGGCGGGTTTGCTCCAGATTATACTTTTGAAATTTATATTACGCAAAAAGGAAATAAAATTATAGGACGCTCTTATGTTTATGTTGATGAGATTTATGCCTCATTTGATATTTCGGGGGAATTGAATAATGAAATTTACCTAGAACTAAAAGATAGCGATATCTTGGACAACAAAGTCAACGATGGGATGGAATGGTGTCTGAAAAAATATCAATTGGTATTTAAAATGAAAAATGGAATTCCAAATCTAGAAGGCTTTTGGCAAGGGAAAACTTCTTTTAGTACCTGCATTCCGGGTAAGGTTTTTTTGAAAAAACAAGTTCCCAGAGCTTAAGTAATTAGGCTAACTACTTAACTTTTTAAGTTTAAAAAATTACTTTTGCGAAACATTTAGAGCATGAAGAATTATCTATTTATTCTCGTTTTTTTCCAATTATTTAGCGGGTCTATTTTTTGCCAATATCATTTTTTGGAAACACTAGATGATGTTTTAATTGGACCACAAAATGTGGATTGTTTTTATCCAGAACAAGTAGAGCATTATACCAAAAAGTATAACACCTTGACTGAAAATATTGGGGAGATACTGGTCAATCAGCGAGGTGAATTAAAAGAAATGGAGGCGGAGAAAAAAAAGAAACGATGGAACCTAAATAGAATTAATGAAAAGAAACAAATAATTGAAAATTTAGAAATTGATCAAGAGATCATTGAGGATTTTATTTTGTTGTGGTCTGGATTAATCTTGGGTACTCGAGAGAAAGATTTTGCAAAGGTTTATGATGGATCTCTTTGTTATAGTTTTTTTGCTAATTATAAAAATATTTCATCCCAAGAATGCATGATAGAATTAGATGAAAGAGCATTGATAGAATGGGAAGAATTTATGAGGCAAGAAGATTTTGAGGAAAAAGAACATTTGCAAATAGTTAAACCTGCAGGAACAAAATGGATAAAAAAAAGAGCTGATGAAAATTGCCTTTCCAATGATCCAAATGATTGCATGGTTTGGTGTTTAGTAGAAATTCCTGTGGAATATCAGCTGACCAATTCCAACGAGGAAGTTCTTGATAATTTCCAATTGTCGGAAAAAAGAAACGTTTTTTACAGAGAATTTTCTATAGAAAATTCAAAAGAAAAAAAATATCGAATCTTTACCTTGAGAGATAATCGGGAATTAAATATTTTAGATTTTAAAGAAATCAAGTGTGATTAGATATTAACGATTTATGAAACTAAATACTAAAATAAATAGTTTAGTTTTTATTCAAAAACAGGTAGAAGAGTACAAAAAAAAGTATCCTTGAATTTTGCAGCGATGGCAGATTAAAAAGTGAAATATTCATCATTCAAAATTCATCATTCATAATTAACTTCAATGAGTATTACAGAAATTATTAAAGAAGGAACTGCGCTTGCAGTTAAAGAATTGTACGATCACGAGATCAATGCTAACAATGTCAATATCAACACGACACGCAAGGAATTTGAGGGTGATTATTCCGTAGTCGTTTTTCCATATACCAAAGTTGCTCGCAAAAAGCCGGAACAAATCGGAGAAGATTTAGGGAAATATTTAGTGGAGAAATATGAGGACTTGACGAATTATAATGTCATCAAAGGTTTTCTGAATTTAGAAGTAAGCGATAAATATTGGAATCAATATCTTGCTGATACTGCCGAGCAAGAGACGTTTAAAAAACCTTTTCACGGAGAGAAAATCATGATTGAATTTTCTTCACCGAATACGAACAAGCCACTTCACTTGGGGCATGTTAGAAATATTTTATTGGGTTGGTCTTCTTCCAAAATTTATGAAGCACTCGGTTACGATGTGCAAAAAGTGCAGGTGGTTAATGACCGAGGGATTGCAATTTGTAAAAGTATGTTGGCTTGGCAAATGATGGGCGACGGACAGACTCCGCAAGAGGCTGGAATTAAAAGCGATCACTACGTTGGAAAATGGTATGTCGAATTTGAAAAGTTATTTCAAGCAGAATATAAAACTTGGCAAAAAACGGAGGAAGGACAAATTGTTTTCTTCACTCAGAAAAAAGGAGTGCAAGAAGAAGAGGCTTTTTTCAAAGGATTTAAAAACACTTATTTTAATGAACACTCCGGAATTGGGGCTGCCGCAAAAGCAATGTTATTAAAATGGGAAGACAATGATGACGCCGTTAGGAATCTTTGGAGGAAAATGAATGGTTGGGTATACGAAGGTTTTGATACGACGTATAAAAACCTAGGAATTGAATTCGATAATTTATATTATGAATCAGATACTTACCTTTTAGGAAAAGATATTATCGAAGATGGATTGTCGAAAGATATTTTTTATAAAAAAGAAGATGGGTCAGTTTGGATAGATTTGGAGGATGCGAAAATGGATCATAAGTTGGTGTTGAGAAGTGATGGGACATCTGTGTATATGACGCAAGATATTGGTACGGCCGAAAAACGATTCCAAGATTTTGGCGCAAATAAAATGGTCTATGTAGTTGCCGATGAGCAAAACTATCACTTCAAGGTTTTGTTTGAAATCATGAAAAGAATGGGCGCAACGTATGCGGATGGATTATTTCATTTGAGTTATGGAATGATTAATTTGACGACGGGAAAAATGAAATCAAGAGAGGGAACGATTGTCGATGCAGATGATTTGATGAAAGAAGTAATCGAAGCAGCAAAAGTCAATGCGATAGAAAAAGGAGGATTGGAAGGATTGGACGAGGAGAAGAAAGATGACATTTATAGAAAAATTGGATTGGCTGCTTTGAAGTTTTTCATCATCAAGGTCAATGCAAAAAAGACCATGATTTTCAATCCTGAGGAGTCAGTTGATTTGCAAGGAAATACTGGGCCGTACATTCAATATGCGTATGTTAGAGTTCAATCTGTTTTGAAAAAAGCAGGGGAAGTAGATACTTCGATTGCGTCAAAATATATTAATCTAGGAGCGACGGAAAAAGATTTGATCGGCCAAATTTATAGATTAGATGATGTTGTGAAGATGTCTGCGGATCAATTTGACCCTTCCTTTTTGGCAGCCTACTGTTATGAAATGGCGAAGACTTACCATAGATTTAATCAGAATCATCGAATTATTAAAGCAGAGTCGGAAGAGGCGAAAGCATTTAGAATTAGATTGTGTGAGGTAACTGGAAAAGTACTGAAATTTGGAATGGACTTGCTAGGTATCGAGATGCCAGAAAGAATGTAAGTCGGGTTTCCAAACCCGATTATCATAAAAATAAATATTGCATAAAACAAATCGGGTTTGGAAACCCGACTTACTTAACAAATCGGCTTTGGAAAGCCGACATACAAAAATAGAATGAGCGAAACAGCTAAAGAATCCCTGAACTTTATCGAACAAATCATCACTGATGATCTTGAAACGAAAAAAAATGTAACCGTTCATACTCGTTTCCCACCTGAACCAAATGGCTTTTTGCACATTGGTCACGTGAAAGCGATTGCCATTAATTTTGAAACTGCTAAAAAATTTGGAGGAAAAACCAACCTCCGTTTTGACGATACTAATCCTACGACTGAAAAAACTTTATATGTCGACAATATCAAAAATGACATTAAATGGTTAGGCTATGATTGGGAAGATCGAGAATATTTTGCCTCTGATTATTTTGATCAGTTGCATGCCTTCGCAGTTGATTTAATCAAAAAAGGATTAGCGTATGTGGATGAATCTACGCCTGAGCAAATTGCTGAAATGAAAGGTGATCCAAATACGCCTGGAAAAAACAGCCCTTTTCGAGATCGGACGATAGAAGAGAATTTACGCATTTTTGAAGAAATGAAAAATGGAGTACATCCTGACGGAAGCATGGTGTTGCGGGCAAAAGTAGATATGGCTCATCCTAATTTATTGATGCGGGATCCAAATATTTACAGAATTAAAACAGCTACTCATCATCGAACTGGCGACAAATGGTGCATTTATCCTTTATATGATTTTGCTCACGGTCAATCAGATTCGATTGAAAATATTACTTACTCTTTATGTTCTTTGGAGTTTAGACATCACCGAGATTTTTATAATTGGTTGATTGAGAAATTAGAAATATTTCCTTCTCGGCAGATTGAATTTGCTCGAATGAATGTGGCGCACATGATTACGAGTAAGCGAAAATTATTAAAATTAGTGGAAGAGAATTGTGTAACTGGTTGGGATGATCCACGTATGCCAACCGTTGCAGGGATGCGTCGAAGAGGATTTCCCGCAGCAGCTCTGAGAACTTTTGTCAATAAAGTTGGTGTTGCAAAAAGAGAAAATACGATCGAATTAGATTTGCTAGAAAGTTGTGTGCGAGATGAATTGAATAAAACGGCTACACGAGTGATGGGCGTTTTGAATCCATTAAAAATGGTGATTACGAATTACCCAGAAGGGCAAGTAGAGCAAATGCCAGCTGAGAATAATCCAGAAGATGAAAATAGCGGTTCTCGCACGATGCCATTTTCCAGGGAGTTGTACATCGAGCAAGAGGATTTCATGGAAGATGCGCCAAAGAAATTTTTCAGACTTGGGCCAGGGAAAACGGTTCGATTGAAAAATGGGTTTATCGTTTCTTATGAAGATCATGTGAAAGATGAAGCTGGAAATGTTACGGAAGTTCAGGTGAAATATTATCCAGATTCAAGATCAGGTTCTGATAATTCAGGCATCAAAGCAAAAGGAGTATTGCATTGGGTGTCGATAGCGCAAGCGGTGAAAGTGGAAGTGCGAGATTATGATAAATTATTTACCGTCGAATCTCCATTGGCTGATGAGGAAAAAGATTTCATGGAATTTTTCAATCAGGATTCTTTGAAGGTGATGGGAGAGGTATTTGTTGAACCAAGTTTGCAATCTGCGAAGCCGGGCGATCAGTTTCAATTTATGCGAAAAGGATATTTTTGCATGGATCAAGAATCTACGGAAGACAATTTAGTTTTTAATAAAACGGTTGGGTTGAAGAGTTCTTACAAGCCGAAGCCGAAGAATCAAAATCAAAATCAAAAAGGTAACCAGAATCAAAAGTCTAATCAAAATCAAAAAGGCAATCAAAAAAAATAACAATACATTTACATTGAAAGTGTTTCGATTTTTTATTACAATAAAAACGTAATTATTGAGTATTGGCTTTGCCAAAGAATTTTTCAACGCAGAGATGAAAAGACGCAGAGTTTCTTTAATTTTTCGAAGAAAAATTCTTTGCGTTTATCCATGTCTGCGTTGAAAAATAAATCAAATTCAGCTTTGCTGAACAATCACTAAAAAACAATCACTATGAAAAATATTTTAACCTTAGCATTTATTTTATCCAGTTTTTTCTCCTTTGCGCAAGCAGGAAAAATGGCTCTAACTCCACCTGCACAAATTTTACAACAAGTAAAAATTGATGTGGTCTATCTTGCTTCCGATT
>Ga0115005_10001912_pt1 | contig 16638 bp, 14 predicted proteins | sample ArcOceMetagenome_FD_87163 | JGI IMG/M metagenome (GOLD analysis project Ga0115005, IMG submission 87163) | Marine eukaryotic phytoplankton communities from Arctic Ocean - Arctic Ocean - Greenland ARC118M Metagenome | ecosystem: Environmental > Aquatic > Marine > Oceanic | place: Arctic Ocean... | reverse complement strand
GAATGGCGGAAAGTCCATGAATGTGGAGGGTGTGGAGCACTTCCGCTAAAGTTTGATTTTGATGACATGTAATGACGTGTTCATGGTATGTTCCGATTCCGAGATCATACACTGTATCATCAAATAGCCGGCGTTGTTCTCTGAAGTGAGTAACTAAATGTTCAAGTATAGTAGTATATGTGATAGTAGCAAGGACACGCATGTCATCTGGGATAAGGACCGGGAGGAAGTCGAGAGAGTGTTGATGTAATAGTTTACAAGCGTGTTTGAGAGTGGTGTTAGCATCAGCGGAAAGGAATACGCGGTGGTGATTAATAGATGTGGTGTTTGTGTTGTTTGCCTTCGGGTCTGTTCCACGCCGGGGTATGTGGCGAAGAAGAACTGTGGATAAGATTTGAGTGTCGGATAGAATGTCTGCTATGCTACGTGTAGCGAGTGAAGAGACATCCGCACCAGTCCGGCGATACCAACGAAGGACGTCAATAAAGTCTGTAACTGTTAATAGCCCAACGAATTGGCATGTAGCTGGTTCCCACAGGGGTGCCGCTTGCATATCTTTTGATTTAAAAAAAGAGGCGCGTGAGATTGAGAGTGTATTTGAAATTTCACAAAGAGCGACAATCGCGCGTAGAAACCATACTGAAGGTACGTGTAGAAACACATCAGGTATCTTCTAGTTGAAAGTCAACTTACCATGCTCAACTAAAGCATAGAACGCCAGCTGAATAGGAATCCTGGTATCAAAAACTACGCACTTGCCGCTAGTTCGTAGTACGGAGAAGCAATTATGCGAATCTAAAAAGCTGGAGATGGCATCACGGCCCGCGCTTCTGACCACTTCACGTTCATGCAGGAGACCGCCGATACTACCTTGCCTTTGGGCCACACCCTGTGCACCACCTGGTATTGCGCCTATATTCTGATCCATTGTTAACTTAAGAGATATCAAAGTGCTATTTCTCTTCAACTAGTGAGGTTGAATGTAGCTGAATGTAGTTAGTTGTATGATGTCACTGTCACTGTGATCTGTGAAGGTTTTGTCTGTTCTTCAATCGAATCACTGATGAAAAAGGAAAAGTGAGTGGGGGTGCGTGCAATCGCGTCGCGTGAGTGAGGCGACGCGAGCGATGAGGAAATCTCTCGCCAACAAACCCAGATGGGATGGGAGAATAGTTTCGAAATCGAAGACAGAACATAATGATCGAGTGAGTCACTTAGTACAGCTTACCAGTACATACAGTTCAATACTATTATCTTTCATTTCAAGGCAAGCAGTACACATCCCGTCGAAAACACTGTAAGAAGTTTATTGTAGAAATTAATAATGATTTAGATGCGAATAGAATTTGAAATTTAATTCATCCATCGCTTCCTTCATCATCTCTAAACTCGTTCTGTTGTCTCAATTGGTTGCTCGTATGAAATGGCGTAAAAACGAAAAAGGTACGTGGTTTCGGAAGGAAAAGAAATCAAAAGTATGAATTCGTATATTGATGCTTTGAGCCACACACTACCAATTGAGACAGAACGAGTTTTGTTTTGTATCTATCGGAACATATCAGACAACATATAATTAACTCTGGTGGTGAGTAATTGATCGTTTTGTGTTTATGTTTTTTAATACACAAATTCAAAAATCCGCTACACATACATGCTGTTTCAACCGCTAAAACAAAACGCTACACACAATCGATTGCGTTAAAATAAGTTAACTACAATATGAATAGAAACATTCTGAACAAGATGGAATCAAGTTTGGTGGGGTTTCGTTGAGTATGGCTTGTATGGTGAGATACTTACATTTTAGTGTTTGTGTGTGTTTTTTTAAACTTCTGTATTTTCTCATGGGGGATAGGGCAATCGCGTTGCCCAATCCTGTACTTATGCGCACTTGTGGTACATACAGTAATACTATTATCTTTCCTCTCGGTATATTTCAAGGCAAGCAAGCTCATACACATCCCGTCGAAAATAAGAAGTTTATTGTAGAAATTAATAATGGTTTAGATGCGAATAGAATTTGAAATTAATTCATCCATCGCTTCCTTCGTCATCTCTAAATCTCCATAGCTAAACCCCCATTTACTGCAACACTCAACTTTCCGTTGACAGATAATTCCATTGTGAATTCTACTTCTTTCGTAGCGTTCACATCAATACCTTCTATCCTACCGACAGTTTTCTCCCCATCGTTTATCTGAACAATGTCAATTGAATTAGAAGAACAGCCATTCACTTCTAGCATTTTAGTAACAAGCACTGGCAACGGTGAACCCTTTTGAATTAAAATGTGTGCAGCTGGATCGCCTTCCACGAAACTCAATCCAATTGATACTGGGCACAGTGGCACCTCTTCTTCCAATTGAACACCTTGAACACCTTCATCCTCGGATTCCTTTTCTTCCTCATCCGGAAAACTTAAAGAAGACGAGAGGAGAGTGGAACCATACATGGCACAACCCATTGCAACAGCCTCCTCGGGTGGAACATCGTTCACACTTTCACCCCTGAAAACCTGGCCTCTGGGATACAATCTATCCAACATTTTCTCCACACACTTCATTCTCATGACACTTCCAGCACCAATCACCGAATCAAAGGTGCCAAATTGCTTTAATTTTCCCTCTGCGCCCCTTAGTATATTCCCCAAAAGCATTTCAAATCTTGCAAGCATGACATCAACGTGACAGTCAATTCCTTCAATTAATCCGTCCACTGTGACAGTCACCTTTTGACTGAATCCAAAAGAACGCAATGCGTCCTCCGCGGCTACTTCCAACTTGGCTCTAGCTTTCTTATTGCTAATTGTTTCACCTGCTGGTATGCACCTATTTTTCCTTTCAAACAATTCCGCAATGTGCTTTACCAAAAGATTGATAATGTTTTTACCAGAGAGAGATTGTTCACAAACGTGTGTTTTAACCTGAGCAATGCCTGCTGTGATGGATAGATGACTGAGTGATAGAGCAGAGGCTCCCCAGTCGACAATGAGAACGTCGCGGTTGAGAGGCTGTGATGATTCAAAGAGTCTGTTTGCGTGCGCAATAGCTACTGGATGCGTTAGGACTGCCAAGATGCGCTTTTCACCAAAGATTTGTTTCTTGTCGCTCTTTTTGTATCCTACCTCATCAACAATAGATTTCAATATTCCTTTTTGAATCGATGAAGTTAGATTCGTGAGGGGGGAAGAGCTTGAAACGTCGGTTTCTTCGGTGGGAGGACAAGTGGTAGACAAAACTAGTCGAAGATTTTGTGGGCTCGTGTGCGACGCATTTGTGGTAAGATTCGTCAGATGCTGAAAGTAAGATTCGCAAGAAATCATTGAGTCAGTGTCATCTTTGCCAAAGTCTTCTTCTTGTACCATGTTAAGAATTATGTGGGGGGCAAGAGGCTTCTTTAAGCGCTGGAGGGATTTCCTTGCAGCATCTCCATAGAGGTAGTGTACTACCTTCGCTTGTTTGATATCCTTCTTCTTCTTCTTCTTTGAATCGACCCAGAATTGATCATTTACTGGGTCAGTCTCGATGTCAGGCTCGGGAGTTGAAAGGGCAAGAGAGTAACGTTGCCCGATTTCATTAGGAACGATGCTCGGCTGCTGCGATGTCGAGTTGGAAATGAAAATTCGAGCATTTTGAGAGCCAACATCTAGTCCTGCAGACACAAGGTTATCTACGTTTGGTTCTGACATATGTTCTTGGGTTTACGGCGAGTTCAGGTTAGTTGAAGAGGTAAGGAAGGAGATTCGATTCTCAGCTGGAGTAATAATATGTGTTCTTGTTTCACTGAATAAATTACTTCAAGTGCTTCAAATTGTGTGGTTTGTGAGTGGATGGGATTTATCCATAAAATTACCAACACGTCAAGGATAAATATTTTTTGTCGCACACATTACATACAGTATAATATTCTTCACTTTTGTACGAACAGCATCTTTCATGATTTTGGAGTTGCTTGCTCGCTTCAACAAAGTGTTGATCTTTTAAAATGATTTGATTGGTCATATTATGATCTCTGGGAGGGTTGAGAAGGATAATTAGAGCAAAGGACTTCGTCAATCATGGCCGGAGGTTCTTGAAGTTCTTGTTCTGACGACTGCTGGTGATTTCTCGCGTAGTGTAGTGTACTGCTACGTGTAGTTTATCTTGGATCTTTGTGAGAATATGGTGAAATTAGGTGTAATAAATGAAAGTTTGAGGATTTGATAGAGGGTTCCTGTGTGATTTTGCAAAACATGATTACGATGACGGAAATGACTGCAACGAGGCGAGGAGGAGAACAAAATAATGATGCGCAATTTTCTAAACAGGTTTAGAGATGTTTATAGTACTCGTACACGCCCCTTTATTCCTTCTTTCATCACCGAATGTTGATTATCATAAACTGATGCTCTACTAGGCGAATACGTGCACAATCACTCGGAGAAATGAAGAGAATGAATCAGATTGTGACAGTTGCAAAGCAGTTATTCTGTGAGTTTCGTATCTTTGGAGTTTGAGGACGCTTGACGCTTGATTTTTTTTCTTCATTATTCAATCAATCAGAATCAATAATCACTAATCACTTCTATTATGATACATCGAACAACCATCAAACTTCAAACAAATTGATAACAATATAAGAATAATGACGGTCCCATTAGAACCGCATTCGCAGCCCGAACGATATCCTCCCCGCCTTCGAGCCACTGCCAAGTACTCACATTTCCATCCAACCGCACTAGCAACCTCAAATTCCCCACATTCCCACAGCAGCAGCAGCAGTCCAGCACAAACTCCATCTTTGGGAGCGATATCCTCCAAAACAAACGCATCCATAATCCTTTTCAAACTAGCTAAACCCTTCAAACCTCAGTTGGTCTACCACTCCACACACAACACCTCCTCTTGGATTAATCTAAAATTCTCACATGATGCACGTCTCCTAGCTGCCAGTTATGATTCCAGCGTGTTGGTTTATGATTGTACCGGTGATGCCCTGCAGCCTTTGTTGACGAGGGTTTCACATGGGAGGGGGATCATTCGTTGTCTAAACTGGAAAAATAGTCACGATCAGGGTCAGGGCCGCAACGACTTGATGACTTGTTCCGAGCATGTTGTGGCCCAGTGGGACTTACGGAATCCAAAGAGACCCAGCCTATCCTTTACCGGCGATGGATTCATTTCTGTCGTGTCTAATGAAAACGAAATGGCCGCACTGAATTCAAATGGTGTTGTTACGGTCTACGATTCCAGAAAAAATAGTATGAGCGCTGCTTCTGCTGCTAATGACCAGCATTCCTCTGGTGACGATGATTTCATACATAAATTTCGAGCGCATGAAATAGGGGTTGGAATCGAGAGGTTAGGACCATTTTGGGCCACTTGGGGAATTGAAATGGATGAATCCACTTCTGTCAAAATGTGGAGTCCGAGGAAAGACGAGGCTGCCTCCTCGACGGATAATTATTGGTATATGGGTGATGATGATGCTTCTTCCAGGGAAGATGGGAAAAAGAATAGCGAATTGAGTGTTTTGAAAATGTCAGATTCAAAAGATGGAAGTGGTTGCGTTGCTGAAGCCAAGGTTGATGATTTAACAACGGTCAAAATCTTATCTTCCTCGCAAAGCCAGTCGCAGTCGCAGAATTCTCCTCAAAATGGTTTTGTGACGATATCGAACCCAAGCATGGACTTAAATGGTCGTCCTTGTGATGGTCGGGGACTGTGGCAGGCAAATTTGTGGATGGTGTCTGGATCAGGAAGCAAGCCCGACTCCAACGATGAAGATGTAGAATGCATTGCATCCTTTCAGAGCGGGGGGTCTGACGATCCTCTCCTCACCCAAATGGTAGGCCAGGACCCAGGACACCTTATAGCTGCCGAGTTGTCTTGTCTAATGGATTCCACAATGGCGCAAGAGAGCCATGATGGAACAGAGGATAAGAAAACAAAAGAAAATACTACGTATACACCCTCGGATGGTGAAATGATTGTATGCTGCCTGTCGAGTACAGGGTATATCACTACACATGCTATACCCGAGGCTTCTGGACTGTACGTCAACAGCAAAAGAAATAACCAGGATAGTATAAGTACAAAGTCCCCGTTTCGGTATCATTTTGGAATGAATACCAATAGTAAAAGTACCGCTAAAATATACAGAAGTGGTGGTGAGAATGATAACAATATGCAGAACCTTGGGATAGGTCGGAAACGAAGCAAATCGGATGCAGATAAGTATACTGGAGGAATCAACTCAATTGAGGGAGGGACGATGCAGTTTGATTTAGACGATGAATATGACAAGGAACGCGACCTTGTTGACGCAAAAGTATCGAATGACGATGAGTTGGTGAAAGAATTGATGGACCAAAACAAGCCCCAGATTACGGAAGCAATTGATCCAGAAAAGGCTGCGAAAGTTCCGTCTCCCAGAATGTGCGGGGCTGTTTTTGGAGTTGATGGTAGATTGATGACGTTTCACAATGGAAACGTGAAAACAATGTGGAATTGGTATACATCTGACTATCAACAACAATCTTCTCGCAATTCGCAACGCCAAGATTTTGGAGAAACAGGTATCGGAGGACAGTCAACTTTTCAAAGTCTAGAGGATGAGCATTCAGTCTCATCTGATGGAATAAAAGCTGCGTCGAATGCTAATAGTTCGATATTTCCTCATAGTGTATGGGACTTGATGAAGATGAATAAGGCGGCAAAAGTAGCACAGTGGGGCAATGAACGCGATGACGACGGTGGTGATGAGCAAGAGTCCAGCCAAGGTGGTAACGACTCCGATGAATCACCGGAAGAAAGTGATGAATCTTCCGAGTCCGGATCGGAAGAATCTTTCAATGATACTAACAATAGCACATATGAAAATTACTTCGGAAAGTCCTCAGATTTGGTGTCACAATTTGACATAACAGAGGTGGTAGAGCCTAGCTCACGTCTCCCAAAGAGTTTCGGCGGTAGAAGACCGCGTGCGGCATCTTTTGTAGGACCAACAGCAAATTTAGAGGCAAAAGTCTTCTTAACTGATGAAGTTCAGACGATAGTTATGAATGGTCAATGTCCTGAGCTCGCAGATAAATGGATTCTTGGACCATGGAAAGATTTAAGTCGCCTCAAGAAATTGTCCGCTGTAGAACCTGATGAAGAATCAAAAGCGGCCGAGGACATTCAAGCAGATAGTAAGTGGAAGAATGTTAGTTTTTGCGTCAATCTCCGAAACAATTCCTGACAAAATTATTTCTTATTGCCACTGCCTTAGTGTCTGGAAAAACTTTCTTCACTTTACAGAAAGCAAAATCCCTCCCTTCAGCGAAATATCTTCGAAAGCAGCGTCCTCCAGTTTTCAATGAGGACACCAATAATTCAGTTTGGCAGGCGTCAAGCCCTGATGTTCAACGGAGAGAAAATTTGGTGGCAGGTTTGCAGAAACTGTACTATCATGATACAAAAGGAACGAGTAGCAAAGTACCTCTCGATCAAAAAGTTATGCAAAAAGGCGAAAGTGTGCGTTTCAAAGAGAATCATGGTCCGGCTTCACCTCGTTGTGAGCCTCATATTGATATTATTACTGCATCATCGGTCATGAGACCGGATCGGGATAGAATGAATTCCATGCAAAATCGAAGGGATATTTGCATACATAATGCAAAATGTGCCGCTGCGATAGGCCAACATGATAAAGCTGATGTGTGGAATCTTCTCTCGGAAATGGTAGATAGTGTTTCTGCCGATTCATACGACGACTTCGATGGATGGCACAATCTGAATGGTAGTGCACTTGGTCGTGAGCTGTTGCTCAACATTCTCAGGTACTATGAACTTGCTGGTGACATTCAAATGCTAGCAACAATCGTCAGTGTGCTAGGTGCCGGTTGCAAAACGGGGAGATTGTCCTCACGAGAGAACCCATCTTCCCCTTTTGAATTGCTGCTTCCTGAAGATGACACGCGATGTAACTTGTACATACACCACTACAGCACACTTCTTTACAATTGGGGAAAACTTACAACTCGAGTAGAACTAAACAAGCACCTAACATCTCGGGCTGTGGTGACCAGGAACAAAGATGTGTTTGCTCCCTGTTGCAACAGGTGCAATAGATTGGCAATCCCAGAGACAAACGTGTGCCATCATTGTCGTGAATATGCGTTCCGTTGCTCCATTTGCACCAATTCTGTTCGAGGATTGTTTACTGTATGTGTCATCTGTGAGTTTTTCATAATGAATATTATACATGCGTACCTATGATATTGTCCAGCGCTCACCAATCAAATCTTGCTCCTTAATTAGGCGGCCATGGCGGACACCAAAGTCATATGATGTCATGGTTTTCTAAAAGATCTGTTTGCCCGACCGGGTGCGGTTGCACTTGTACTTTGACCACTTTGGCAGATAAGGAGCCTCTCGTACATTTATCGTCAGAAAGACCTTCGTCTCCCATCACGGCCTTAAATGAAGCATGATTTTGAAAAATGACATTTTAATGCTGCATGTTCAGTAATGAGAAGGCAGAGAAAATTGGGTACAGACAAGGTCTCGGTCGAGTTTAGAGATGAACCCTTCCTTATAAATATTGATGCTTGCATGGCACAAAAAAATGGTTCTTCTAGATAAGGATAATAAAAACATAAACTATTGGGACTGCAAGGCAGAAGAATATCAACATGAAATACGAGGGTTCATTGAGATGAATGGGTCTATTAGTATCGTTTAGCATTAGGACTGTATTATCATCACAGACCTCGAGGATCTCGCGTATTGCGTTGCATTTTAACAACACTTCATGACAAAATTGAAAGCTATCTTGAATCTATACCGCTTGAATCATTCTCGCGTCATCATCTGACGAGATATAATTTTGCTTACAAATATTCTACTTGCAATCCAGCAAGCATAAAGTGTCTCTGAAGCCTTTGGGAAATTTCCAACTTCACACTGTTCAACGAAGAACTGCTACCTTCCATTTTCAAATTAATAACCGGTTGAAGGCTACTCTCCCCATTGATACTGGTACAGTCGATAGATCCTCCTGCAACCTTCAAAAATGGTCTAACCCCATCCAAAATCACCTCCACCTCTTCTTCACAAAGTGGAGGACCCTCTGGCATAGACTGAACCACCTCCTGAATCTCTGGTATTTTCTCTCTCAACCCTCTTTCCAATCCCATCTTCATGGTCTGGGTTGACGAAGGGCACGTACCGCATGCTCCCTCTAGTTGAAGCCTGACGACTGGACCATCGATTTCTTTAATAGATACGTTTCCTCCGTCTTGGATGAGGAAGGGTCTCATTTCGTCTAGGACTTTATCGACGTTTTCCCATGTGAGTTCTAGAATTTCTGCAGGTTCTTTGCTGGGGGCGTTACTTTCGTCGAATGGTGATACGATGGTATCTTCTTGTTCGGAGGATAGACTTGTGGATTTGTTGGGTGTGAATGCAGGTTTGGTGACAATATGAAATGTTTGTCTTTTGTAGATTGAGCGATGGTGTTGTGTTGAAGTGGGTGCGAATGTGAAAGCTTGAACACTTGATAGCGTCATGAAAATAAGGGCTGATTGTGTGATTCCGAGCATGATTATTTTGTTGCGAAGTTACAAGGTGCTGATTGATTAAGTTGGGTTGAGGTATGGTACAGTACAGTATTCGAACTTTTCTTTTTAAACACACGTCTTGCCAACTGTCTCGCCTTGCTTTTTGCTTCTGCGTCGTGCTTTTGTTCTGTGAAAGATCTCAACGAACGCAACGTGCGAGGTTTTGTGATTGATGTGGTGGCGGCTGGCTGGATGGAGGAGAATGGAATTTTTAAATGATATGCCCTATCGGATAGGGATTTCAGATTAGGCTCCTCTGGCATTTTTGGAACTGAGGAACAAATCTAAATAGAGACGATAATGAGACGCTAATGCTACCAACTATCCTACGAGTAGAATACATTGCCTACGTCTCCTAGATATATTAGGAGAATGGGTAGGAGAGAACCCAGAAAGACGTTGCACCAAACGTGATGTGGTATCCCACCCCAGTGACCTGCGATTCCTGCGATGTTTGGGATGCGAAGATACTGGTCGAGCATTCCAAATGGAGGGGGTTGATTGGAAAATGAGGTGCAGATGTTTTGCAAGGAATCCGGATAGATGTGACGACGAAGGTGTTAAGGAGACGTGGCGTGATACCTGTGGGTATTGCGATGACCTTTAAGCAGCACAAGGAATCTGATACCTTTAAAATACGCGTAAATGTAACAACTTCAAATTGTTCTCTAAAATATATGTAATATAAATATCTCTAATCAACATTGTTGAACGGCCACATCTTCGCGCTAAACCAAACCATCACTGCGGTAATGACCACATATATACCAACAAATAATGTAATCATGTCTTCGTCGGATGCAGAACCCTCGGTACGTATACCATCATCGTTCCAAGTGTTACCAATGAATACACCCGTCAGCAAAGATGAAATTGAAAATAAAATGAGCATGAACGTGCAGAATTTTGATATGATCTTGGACACCATCACCATCTGAGATGAACTGATGCATTCGTACTCCTGCGCATTTCCAAAGCCGTACTGTTGCGTATCGCCATCAATTCTTTCCTCGGATCCCGGTGCAACAGTCAACAAATTGATCACTAGTGGTATCTTGCTCTCGTCATTCCTATCCGCGTCGTTAGTATCATCATTGCCGTTACTGCAGCATAAGGACGGGGTACATACGCCACTTGTGTTCAAACCAGCTAACCTGTAGAAATGACACTGAATCAACAGAGTCAGACACCAGCCAATTCCCATCCCGAGAAAATAACCTAGCACCCACTCAGTCACATTATTCGCATGTGACGTTTTGGAAAATGATTCGCCATCTTTTAGGAATCGTTTTATGACACTGTATGATGGGTAAATAGTCATACATGCAGTTGTAAGTTCGAGTGTAATCATGAGGGGAATGTTGGGTTTACTACCTAGGATTGAAGAAGCATTTGGATCTGCAGCCGTTTTCGTTTCCACATTAGAATGAGCATTGGAGCACTTCAGAGTTGTTAGGCGGGCAAGTGTCCCGGCAACGACGGGGAACGAGAGAAAGGAGGCGAAAAAACCCTGCACACAATGCCCACCTGTCATGGCACTATTGGTCATGGCAATGTTTGCTCCGCCAGTTACTCCGCCACTGACCTTGGTTCCAAAATCTAGATTTTGGAAACTACCACCAAAATGTTCCGTCGCTTCAAGCCTGATTAAGAGTATAATGAAGAGTATAATCGCGGACGAATGCAAGAGTGCAAAGTACAAAGAAGATGGCCGGAACAATTTATAGAGTAATTTTTGAAGCTCGAGATATGGATCTGTTGATTTCTTCACCAAGTAGGCATTGCGGAAATGAAGGTAATACGCAATGCCAAGCGTAAAAGCGACAATGGCTGAAATGACAATGAGGGAATTGGATCGAGGTGCAGGGGCAGCAATGGTGGCACTAAAGATCCCAGCTGCTATGAGAGGGGCAGCGAAGACAATCCCCTTGCACACCATTCCAATTGGAAGTACGAAGAAATAATCCATGTTGTGTTGTGTATAAATTCTCTTTTCTACCAGCACCAGGTTACAGTAGGTATTGTCTCTATCAAACGGTATATTGACTAAAAAACGTCGTCGCCGAATGATCGAATGAGTATTCTTGGTTGTGTTGTTGCTTGTTGCATGTTGCTTGATATTCTTTCTCTCCGAACTTTGCTGTAACTTCAACGCTTTCAACGGACGATTTTTTGGCAGGTGGAACAATAATGGAGGGAGGGGTTTGATTATAATTAATTCGATTGATTCATTCCGTATCGCATCGCTCGTTGGAGAATGTTGATATAATAAGCAAGCAAAGAAGCCACTCTAGGCCATATGGTAAATGGCCTAGAAACAGAAATTCAACACAACAACAAGATTCGATTGATTCGAATCAAAATTCGCGAACTCATCGTAAATCGTAACCCTTTTCACAACCTGGGTCTTTGTCGAGATAATGAATACATCATGGAAGTTTATTTTAACTTCAGCAGTGTACCGTAAAGCTTCTTCACTACGCTTAGTATGCTCTCTCATCTCAGCACCACGTACACTGCAACATACTTGTAAACACGAACGAATATTTCTTGGCGTGAATGTTGGGCGACTACAATTTGTAGACTCAAGCAATCTCTTTTTCTTGTTCGATCGGTGAAAAGATAGGTTTGCCCTGCTTTTCGCGAATGTACATGCGCGTGACAAGGCCAATTAGTCCAACTAGGACCACCGAGGCGATGCTGATTCCAGCGATCGCTCCGCCGCCAAGATCTTTATTTGTCGACGCCGTGTTTGCACAGTTCAAGAGTTCCGCCTTCTGGAAATCATATGCCCATTTTGGACTAAGATCAACATCGCAGTAGGGAGCGTTGAATGGGAGAAGCTGAGATACAGGTTGCTCCAATCCTGCGAATTCTTCTTCGATGAATTTAGACTTATCAACTGCGTGGATGATGGCCTGGCGCGTTTTAATATCCTTGGTGTGATCAGCATTTGTGTTCATTACCAATAGGGCGTGCTGCAAAACTTCAGAGTGGCGAACTTCGACCTTGTCGGAGTGGAAGGACCTGAGATTTTGCAACTGCTTCGCTTGCAAAGGCCCAATTCCAAGAGCCATGTCAAGATCGCCCGAGAGAAGATCACGCTCGACATCTGCAGTATCCTCGTAGTACTTAATGTGCATGAATTCAATTTCAGGAACACTGCCCCAGTAGTCATCATGGCGGGCAAATACAGCAGCAATGTCTACCCCATCCTCGTTGGTCTCCTGGGTGACAAGCTTGAAAGCCCCAGTTCCAATGGGTTCCTTCAATCCTAAACACGTTGTATTGACCTCAAGGTGGGACCACGCTGACCCGAAATCTCCACTATTACAAGAATTATGTTCGTCGGGGTCAGAGTTGATGCCCTGGGCAAAGGCCGTAGCAGAAGCAAATGTGAGGGGGCGGATGTAGGTGAGCTCTTGGAGGAGAGGGTAAAATTTGTCCTTCGTCTCCAAGATGAACTTGCCGTTTGCATCGCAGGACCAGCTGGTAAGCTGCTGTGGCGTGCCTATCAATGACACAGAGATATGGACAAGTGGATGCCAAAAGGAATTGTTAGTAATTGAAGGTTGTAGAGAAGCAAGGCATGCCATCACACGTGATCGAAACAAAACTTTTACGTACCATACCACTGGTGACGCTTTCTCACATTCTCAGAGAGGACATGATCAAAATTGAGCTTGGCAACTTCGCAATTCCAGTCAGATCCGTCGTGGAACTTGACGTTTTCGCGGAGAGTGAAGGTAAAACGACGGCCACCAGTAGAAATCAGATCCTCGAATTCCCAATCGGTTGCAAGGACAGGTATGATCGCGCCATCCTGGCCGTAACCAACAAGTCCTTCATAGACCCAGCTCTGGGCAAAAAGCTGATTTGGGTAGTATTGGTGCGGATTCACAGGACCAACAGATTTGAAAAGGCTTCCTCCAGCTCCAGGAGCCACTGTCACATTTGTTGACCCGGATAAGACCCGAACTGACTCGAGTGGATAAGAGTAAGTTTGAGTTGATGGAGTAAACCCTGTAAGACGTTGGTTGAGGACATACGGAACACGAGTTCCCCATAGAGGCAAGAAAATTGCTTGGGAGTGGATTGCCTGGTGAATTTCTTTCCACTTCTGGGCGATAATTTGGGTGTTCGACTGAATCTGGACATCTTCGATCATCTTCAAGAGACTATCGCGAGTCAATGGCGGTGCTACCCCACCAATTGCAGAGTACTCAACGTGAGCAGGGACAGCCCACGACGTGAGATAGCTGTGTGGATCGTACGGAGCTCCCCACGTACGCGCAAAAAGCAAGTTGTAATCCCCTTCAAGCTCGGCTTTAATATAGTCCGCAGCATTGAGAACACGAGTGTTGATGTTAATGCCTATCTTGGCAAGATCTTTGACGATCTAGTTTGAGGGCAAGAGAAAAGATAGAATACCACTAATGAGACGAGGAATCTGCTGAATGAAAATAGGTTTGCCCTGAAAATCACTGCTCCCTACTATTCGCAGCAGAGACCAACAAACTGTTTCAAATACAGAAATCTGTTCGAGCATTTGGCAGAATAATCAATTTCTTTTCGCACTCACATCGTCTTCCACGGCCGCTACCTCTGGATCATTTTCTTTAATGATAAAGTCGAGGGTCATGGCCTTGCAGCTTTCGAATGCTTCAGAATTCATGGTGTTATCAGTGAGAGAAAGAAGAAGTTTGGCGTCCACTTGAAGCAAATAGGAAATTTTAAAATGAATGATGAAGGTGAATGGATTAATGAAAGATCAAGAAAAGATTCAAATGGTACGAGTAGAGCCTACAGTATACCACTATGGCCTATAGATAGCAAGAGGGCAGGCATACCGCGGTATGCGACATGACAGGGAGGACATACATACTCCCAAGAACATTGACACAATTTACCCGCGTAGTCGCAAGGCCCTATTCGCTCTTGTGTTCTCATTTAATTTGGCCTTATGGGAAGGTGTCAGTTAGTCTTGTACTGGTAGGTACTAGTTAGAGCGTTGCCACTTGCCACCTTGGTAGGCTCTATCCCTTCTCCGACGGAAATAATATGCTGACTGATACAATTTTCATTTGTACTACCGGGTAGAGCTCTATGATTTCCTTTTTTCTTGACTTCTTGCAAAACTGAGGAACTCTGGAGCCTCTCGGCAAGAATCGATTTTTCCCCAATCGAGTGATGAAATCTTTTTAATATCTCTACTTACTGCACGTGTAGTTTATTTTCAATCAAGCGAGCAGGTCTAGAACCTTTTGCATCAAAATTTTTACCACCTAAACGATGCTGGAGTTGGGCAAGTTGGGCTAATTTCGAATTCCGAGTTGGGATAAAATCGAGTTTAGACCGTAAGTTGGTGCAGTTAGGCGGCTAAAATCGATTTGGTGGATACTTGAATAAGAATGAATCTACTTCACAAAAATTAATGCGGTCATTCACTTTACGAGTAAGTTGCTCAGCGGTCAGCAGGTAGGAGATCTATACCTTGGTGGGCGAATTCATGATTGATTGCGTCGGCGAGATGTTCAGCTCCATGTCTTTGGTGTATGACTGGAGATTCGTGCAACGCGTGGTTTCTGTGGCACCATCGGCACCATAAAGTGTGTATCACGTCCATATTTGTGGATCAGATTGCCCAACAGGACAACATCCCGACACAAATTTGTCGTAGATGCCCTCTTTCATTTTTTCTAGATTTGTGGTGGCACCACATACCAGGGCTACAAGTTCGTAGTATATATACCGGTACTTGATGCATTCCTAAACTAACTTCCTCTTTTGAAATTATGATCATATTTTGCCATGTTTATCTTGAATCTGTCATAAATGTTCGTACATGTAAAATTCAACAAGGACACCATAGACTATACTACACGACGGTGTACTGAATCTGCCATCCCGCAAAAGCAGCATAACTTCTGGTGCAAGCAATGTGAATCATGTGCATGTTCTCTAATGTTATTATTGTATTAAAAATACTCCTGTTGGCTTATTGTGCAAACCTTTTTAGCCAGAATACGAAGGATTTCTTCAGGTTTCTCCATCTTCAACGACGAGAAATATCACACGTTATCTTGTACCCGGCCGGCCCGGGCCACTCCGATTTTTATTTGATCATTGTTTTCACAACTCATTTTGAAAATTCGTACTGTACGTGTGGTAAGTAAAAGAAAATGGTATAGTACAACAAGACTAGTGATGGTTTGCATGACGGAACCAACGAACGCCAAAAGAGGCAGTTGATTTTAAGTGATCTACAAGTCGCACAAAATTCGATTCTGTTGTTAAAATATATTTCTAAACACTTTCAAACTTGAACATTAAGAACCAACCAATTCAATCATCTTTCAACGATGAATCTTTCATTTACTAATGAACCCGCCATAGACAACATTAATGCTATCCTCCTGGATCATGAATCGCTCAGCTCCGCCCTCGTAACTCTTGCACAACGTAAACGAAACAGCACCACAATTCACAACCTTATTCGTCTTACCAACATGTTTGCTATCCCTGGGCAAAAACTCTTTGAAAAATGAGCGGAACCAAATGCTATGCCCCCCTACAATAATATACTCTTCGTCGATATTGTTAAACGCCACGTGACAGAATTCCTTCATTCTCTTGTATCCATTGGTATCAATTGGTTTATTCCCCGAGTGCAAATGAGTATCCACCTGTCGTGCAAAAATGGTCTTAAAATCTACCTTCTTATCAGCAGCATCAATCCAGGAGGGTACAACATTGGTATGTGCCGGTGTGATGGAGAGTGTATCCGGATTCCTGGAAATTTCCTGCAAAGATGGGAGGATTAGTATAGTCTCGTTGGGGTTACGGAGTAGACGGTCCTGGAAGGATGCGGCCATTGTGGAGATGGCCCTGCGGAGAGAGGAAGATACTAGAATTGATTCGGGTGCAGAAGGATCTTTTCTCAATATTTTCAAAATGTGTTTTTCGGTAGGGTTAATGGTGATGCCATTTGGATCTTGTGAGAGATAAGCCGATAGGGACTGGACCTGTTGCAGACCGAGTTGATTTAGGGGACT
>Ga0115005_10001910_pt1 | contig 16675 bp, 8 predicted proteins | sample ArcOceMetagenome_FD_87163 | JGI IMG/M metagenome (GOLD analysis project Ga0115005, IMG submission 87163) | Marine eukaryotic phytoplankton communities from Arctic Ocean - Arctic Ocean - Greenland ARC118M Metagenome | ecosystem: Environmental > Aquatic > Marine > Oceanic | place: Arctic Ocean... | reverse complement strand
CACGACCATCATCATCATCATCATCATCATCATCATCATCATCATCATCATCATCATCATCATCATCATCATCATCATCATCGAAAAACTAACATAATAAATCACCATGGCGTCGACAACTCCGCTCCCGACCGCCTCCAACCCAACCAAAATAACTCTCAACGGTTCGGTGAAGAATCCCACGCAACCTCATACAAATACCATCACAAACATAGCATCCACCCCTAACCCAATCGTCACCGGATCTCTCCTCGCCCTAAATGAAAACTACATCGTTTACGCTGTTAAAAATGGTCTAGTAAGAGTGTTGGACCGTTCCTCTGACCTACGCACACTTTTGAGAGGCCACAAGGAAAGAATCAGCGATGTCAGTTTCTTCGAAAGCACCAGTGACGTCCTAGCCAGCGTGAGCGACGGCGATTGTCGCATCTGGAGGGTGTTTGGACGAGAAGACGAGCTCTCCAGCGAGATCTTGTTGGAAATCCAGAAGGACGATGCTAGCGAGGAGAACTGTTCTTTGGAGCGTGTCATTTGGCATCCTTTTAATCCTAACCAATTAGTGCTTTTGCATCAGGGAAGTAGTGTTGCAACTTTTGTTGAAACGACTAGGCTAATGACTACTGTCAGCAATGCAGATGGACAGTCCCACGCTGTTTGTCAGATGAAGAATGATTCCAACGTCGATGGTATGTTGAAGCTCATTGTTACAGATAGTGAATCTGACGATAGTGGGATTTGTGATTTGAGCTGGTCTAATCAGGACGCTAGGCATGTCCTCACTGCTCACAAGGATGGATGCGTCAGATTGTGGGATTTGGGGACTAAAGTGTATGTCACAGATGGGAAAGAAGTGGATCTAGAGTCCACCACGATTGACGTAGCATCATGTGCCGTTTCCGCCAAATGCCTAATGACAGTCAAAGTCTCTACAGGCGCTCAGAGGTGTTTCTTTTTGCAAGCCTTTGGAGATGCTTGTTCAATGTTCCGCAAAGGTGGTGCGACAGCAATGGAACCAGGATCTTATATGACAAGTCCATTCGTCACCTATTCAACAAATGGGGAGGTGGCACTTTGGTCACCATTTACCATGTCGGGAAGTCCACCTAGCATTGTTCGTATCTTCAAATTGGAGAATGAAGATGCCGCACTTACAAATGTATCGGTATGCACTCTACCGCCTGTTGACGACGAAAAGGCTCCTTCGGTATTTGTTTTGCTAAGTGACTTCAATGGTAATATCCATGCCTTGCATATGGCCAGTCAATGGAGGGATGTTCCTAATTCAAATGTAGCACCTAGTCGGAAAATCGCAGCTGTGACAGGGTTCGACTACGTGGTTTACTTCAAATCTTTGCAACCGATTTATTCGCAAAATGTTATCACATCTTTGGACGACACATCTGATGCCAAGCAATGGAATTTGGATTTATATTGCGTTCAGAGTAAAGCTGTACAGAAACTGACGCTTTCTCCCGCCATGTGTCTCGCCCCTGCGCCCTTGGAGGGCACTATGTTACTACCGGATGGTGTAGTTGTAGAAGATATTCCAAACAATTTGGCTGCTACAACTAATGATGCGGGCGAAGATATTGATTTTCAGGACTATGAAGATATCGATGAGGTTGATGAAAGTTACGAAGAAGTTGTGAAGAAAGAAACAGTCGAAGCTGCACCTACCCCGCCGCTACCGAATTTCCTTGGTGGCAACGATAACTCTGGTGCTTTCTCAAATTGGTTAGGCAGTCTTGCTGGTGCAAGTAAGCCGAAGGAAGCTGATCAAGGACCAGAAGATATGTTGCCTGTTGTCAAGTCTGAAGTCGATTTGGCCAGTGTTCCACTGCCAGAGGCACCCGTGGTAGAATTTCGATCAGTGAGTGCTCCACCGAAACCACCCACTCCACAACTTTTGTCTCCAATGGAGATTTTGGGCATGTCAGTAAGAAAGGAGGAGAAGAATGATGCTCAGCCGACAAAGGTCAACATTCAGCCAGAGATCACCAAGGAGGAGAAGAAGTCAACGAAAAAGACAAAGTCTACCAAGTCCAATGATGACAAAAAGATCACTATTCTCAAAAGGGAGGATACCAGTTCAAAGAAAACTTCAATGTCGCCCGCAGAATCAAAACATGCGTCGGCTACTGGAAATGTTGGAGTTACAAAGGATGAGATTGATCATATTGTTCGCAAAGCGTTGTCTTCTCACATCCAAAAGCACGAGAGTATCATAACGGCCGAAATCCAAAAGGCAGTGAGGTATGAAGTACAATCAGGTCTTGTTCCCGCTTTGAATAAAACAGTTGCTCAAACTTTAGAGCAGACCGTTTCAAAGACCATGAAGACACATGTCTCAAAGGTGGTAAAGGAAAGTGTGAAGGCAAATACTGCCGAAATTGCGGCATCAATCTCCTCAAAAATTCAAGAACCTTTGGTTGACTCTTTCCACAAAACTATGCGTGATGTAATGGTCCCAGCATATGAGAATGGAACTCGTCAAATGTTTGAGCAGGTTTCTTCATCCATCGAGACAGGCTTGGAGTTGAAGAAAAAGGAATCGGAAGAAACCGCTAAATTCATGGATTCCATGGTGAAGAGAATGGATGCAATGGGAAAGACAATTGAAGTTTTGATCAAGGCAGTAGCTCAACTCCAAACTGGGCCAGGAGGTCCTGCTCAATCCGCACCCAAGTCACCTGTAGCTCCAGCTGTTGACGAAGCAGAACTGCTGCGCAAAAAGATTGTTGAACTTCTCAGAGCGAACGAGTTTGAAAAGGCTTTTACCCATGCGTTATCTGTGTCCAATTCCGCAATGGCTTTGTTCGTCTGCAAACATTCCGACCTCTCAGTTGTCTTGGAAAGCGATACGCCAAAATTAAGCCAGCCAATCATGCTCTGTCTCATGCAACAACTTGGAGCGAATTTAGCCACCGACAATGATTTGCCAGTGAAACTTGCCTGGCTCCAGAGCATGGCCTTGACATTGGATCCTCAGAATGAAAGTATCAAGAAACATATCAGCGGTGTCGTACAACAGTTGGTCGTCAACCTACAGTCTCAGATGGGAAATAGTGATCCAGCACTGCGTCGTCATTTACAGATGCTGCTTCAAGTCATTCGGGGTCTTATGGCTTGATTTTTATGAGCAGGAGTAGGAGTAGCAGCATAAAGTATCACAATAGAATGCAAGACCTCGTGCAGTGATGTGATTCTATTCCATACTTTTATCTTGCATGCTTGCTATCAACACAATGAAGAGAGGAGGCTCCAGTTGCAGCCAGAGTTAGAATGACCCCAATTTCAAATGTCTGCATTCACTCTCTTCTACATCATGCTGGGGGAGAATTCCAGTGACTTGAGAGTACCGGCGTATTCTAATGTAGCTGAAATAATAAGAATTAAAGGAAACTTTAGCAAACGTAAAATCATAAACCTTTTGTACATTTTACTTTAATAAAACCTTGATAAAACATGTAAATACTTTTTTCTGCGAACTTGACAGTCGAGCACCATTCAATTCTGCATTGTGCTATTCGCCGTCAATCCTAATAATGGTTTAAGACAGCGCCAAAATGCAGTGCCTTATGATCAAGCATATTCCCTACAGTTGCATAGACCGGATGCCTACGTGCGTGCCGTTAAGTGTCCTTAAGGATCATCCTTGTGTAGGTTATGTGACAAGATCCGAGTATTTCCCTTGAGATCCCTCAAATAATGTTCTGCCTGAAATTGTTTATCCTTTTTACTATCATAGGTATCGCTCTTCTTATGCTTCCTCATCGAAGACTTGGTACCTTGACTCGCCAATCTATCAAACACGGATGATCTGGAGGATGCCTGACTTGAAAAAGACCGAGAAGAGCTGAAATTCCTGGAAGAACGCCCACTACTTGCCGTACTGTTGGAGAATGCCGACCTCTTAGAAGTACCACTCCCACTACTAAGAGTGGAGTTCAACGGGGGAATTTCGGGCACTTCATTGTTAATCTGAATGTTGTAGAGGGGACGCCCGCTATCTTTGACAGTGAGTTTCTTTTCCTTGAGGCGGCGTGATGCGTATGTGTCAGTTGCTGATAGGCGGTCAAAAACGCTTTGATTAGTTCCTTTTCCCATGATGTCGTCTTTGTGAATGAATCTCAATCAATACGTATACGCGTGTACATACGTGTACGTGTAGATTTTTAAATTGAAGATGTTTTTTTGGTTCAATTGCAATGATGGCACGGTGGAACCCAGCAGAATGATACTTGCGCTACCTTCGAGAATGTGCACCTATTTTTGGAGTGGCACAACACGGCAGTGGAGAGTCTTTATTTAAGCCCCTTTTACGACAAAACAATTCAAAAAAAAGGTTTTAGGAACACCTTCAACCAAAATTTTAACGATTATTTTTAAAATTTGACTTCATTCACCAGCTCGCTTGCTTGCTCTTGGGACGTTGAATCAATTGCTCCGTTGCAAATCCCGGCAATTAGAAGCTCGCAAGCAACAAACGGACCATCATCTCAATAATCGATAACTATACATACCGTTAGCATCCAAGCAACGAACACTCTGACGTTCTAAAATGGCTTCGAATACCTCGTCCATCCAGGTCGTTGTTCGCCTGCGACCCCTCAATGAAAAGGAGAAAAAGTTCTCCACGCTCCCCGTGATCAAAGCCTCTACTGCTAATAAAACCGTAACGGTAATCAAAGGGCAAGGTGCTAGGCAAGCAAGGAATTGTTTTACGTTTGATAACATCTTTGCCGCTTTCTCGACTCAGCAAGAAGTGTTCGAGGCAACATTGAAACCTGTGATTCGGTACGTTTCAAGTTTGATTTGGTTTACTGACTGGTACTCTGGTACTGGTTTGTACTATGAAATCGACTTCTAAAAATGCAAACCATGCTAATTTATTTCGAATCAAAATCCATCTAATAAACGATTTCAATGTACTGTACGTGTAGGGATGTAATGCAGGGGTATGAAAGTACAGTTTTTGCTTACGGTCAGACGGGGACAGGCAAGACGCACACAATGGAGGGATGTCTCACCACTCCCGAAATGTACGGCATCATTCCTCGATCGGCACAGGCCATCTTTGAATCTCTCCGCAAACCAGAGTATGAAAATGCGAATGTTACATGTACTTATTTAGAGATATACAACGAAGATCTGGGTGATCTCCTCGCAGAAGAACGAGGAAATGGGGAAGAAGTGAAACAAACGCAATATTCATCCCCAAGTAAGAAAAAGAAGTTGGAAATCATGGAAGGTCCTGATGGGCCATTTTGTCGTGGTCTCAAAGAGGTCGAAGTGCATTCTGCATCCGATGTCCTCAATCTTATGTTGAAAGCTCAGCAACATAGAAAAGTTGGAGAAACGAGAATGAATCGGCATTCGTCCAGGAGTCATTGTCTATTTACAATCAAGGTGAAAAGCAAGAAGATTTTGAAAGATGGAGGATCAATTGACTTCACAGGCAAACTGCACATGGTAGATCTGGCTGGTTCAGAGTGTGCAAAAAGTGCAGCGAACGACAATGCGCCTAGTGGAGTAAGTTCAATACAGCATGTAGTTTGAGTCCATGACTCTGTGCAATCAAAATCAAAACTAATTCAATTATTGATATGTAACAGGAACAAGTCGCGCGTGAAAGAGAGAGACTCAACATCAACAGATCTCTGCTTACGCTGGGAAGAGTCATTAAGATCCTAAAAGATCAAGGCGAGAAAGCTGGCAAAAAGGGTGGTGTTCGTATTCCTTACCGTGATTCTAAACTGACGCGCATCCTACAAGAAAGTCTCGGAGGGCGCTGTAAAACACTCATTGTAGCAACTCTATCCCCATCTATTACGTGTATCGAAGAATCCTTGTCTACGCTGTACTATGCCCAGTCAGCTAATGGAATCATCAACAAACCAATTTCTAATTCGAAAATGTCAGTCAGCTCTAAAGTCTTTAGTGATACAGCTTCAACATCATCGGACCCAAATGCAGTGGATACTTGGAACGAAATGGAATGTAGGCTAGAATACATGCAGAACCAAGTTGAAGAAGCACAAGCAGCACTGGCAAGAAAGCATTTGCAACAGCAGGAGTTGACAGATAGAACCGAAAAGGCTGAAAGTGTTTTGTTGGAGAAGGAAAAAGAACTTCACGAGGCCAACCAAGAGAAGATCATATTGCGAGAGGAGGTTGCCAGTGAGAGGGAGCAGAAGGAGGCACTTGCAAAACTGCAACATGAAACAGAGATTGCGCTCATGAAGACTCGAGCAATTCTAAAAGCTACCCAGTGCACCGAGGTTTGCTTAACAAAGGAGGCCAATAAATTGCTAAACTCCCTAGAGGAATCCATAAACGACGGAGATCAATTACATACAAACATTTCCGAGGCCAGAGAAGACGCAGTTCAGAAGAGAGCTGCGACGAAGAATTTCCATGATGCCTCTGTATCTCTCTTGACTAACATCACTGCGAAACTTGAAAACTTGTCATCGGCAGAGAAAGAACATTTGGTTGAACTATCGAAACTAGCAGCCACTGGCCATGAAAGGGAGCAGGTGGCACTCACAAATACCATTGGTATAATGGAGCGAATTAAAGACGACGTTCAGAGGATGACAAAGGCAATTCAGGATCATGTTGATGGCGATGAAGGAATGCAAATGGTTCTCAAAGATATGGGAGGTGAAGTAGAAGGAATAGCCCGCGACGTGAAGTCCACTATTCAAGAAGGGGAAGAGGCTCTATCCAAATCCTTCAATGATGCACACAAGCATCTCGAAGAATATTCAGAACAAATCCAAAGCATGAACTCCAAGTTTCTGCAATCGTCTGAGAAAATTGCATCTTCAATTGAGTCGAGAATCCTCGAGTCAAAGGATAAGGTTTCTACATTCGTTGCTGCCGCATCACAATCCTTGGCTCAGGTCAAAAACGCAAACGCCAAGTCTTGTAATGACCTTGACTCTACCCAGCAATCTGTTTTGACCAACACTTCGTCGACGTCTTCAAGCATTATCGATCATGCAAAGGAAGGATCTAAATCACTGACCACCACATTAGGTACATTTCAATCTAAAATGAACTTTGACGAAATGGATATAGATCTCAAGGGTCAAAACAAACTAATGAAAGAAGACGGGAATGTTCACTTGAAGCAGATTTCTGAATTGAGGAAAATCATCAAATCCCAGAAAGAATCTTTCAGTCAGGCTGCAATAATGCAAGTGAAACAACAAGATGAAGCCTTGACTAAAATCTTTGGTGGTGTTCAGCAGATACTTAATGAAGAAATCGGTCAATTGAGGCAGACACACGAAGAACAGTTCCTGAAGTTCAATGCGATTAATGATAACATGATGCAAGTCAACGGAACCGTCATTACCTCTGGCAAGAATATTTTCTCTAATGTCAAACGTAGCACTCAAACCCTGCAACAAAAGGTTCGAGACGCACGGGCAAATGGTGAGCTCATAGGCACAGCTGTGAAGGAGGTATCCTCGACATTCAACCAGTTGTCAAGTGCTACGAATGCGCACAAAGTTGACATTGAAAAATATGCAGCCCTTGGAACTACTCAATTAAAAGTACTTATGGAGCAAAATGAGGCGCTAGGTGTCGCCTCCAAACAAATGGACATTGATGGTCAAAATGCTAGCGGTTTCATAGCTCACGATGTTATCAACGAAGCGCAATCTGGCATGGAAAATCTCAACAGTGCCACAACGGATCTATCTACTTTTGCATCAGATACTATATTAAAATGTGTTAGGAATGATATCAAGACCATGGAAGATCCAAGGGCTGAGTGGAAGGCTGCCACATTTGCTGGTGTCGATAATATTACCTCCGCCGTAATGAAATCCAGTGAAATAATGAGCAATATTACGACTGCGCAAACTTCCACAGCTAAAGATCTGTCCGCACTTATAGAGTCTAAACATATCGACTTCATCACCAAGGCATCGACCACTCTAAGAGAAGAAATGGATAACCACAGAAGGAGAATTATTTCAACTTCAGAAGATCATTCATCGTCTACAGGCAAGATGGTTATTGAGAGTGTGGGAGGAGTTGAGACTATTGTAGGCCAAGTGGACAACTTTGCAGAGAACACTATGCAGTGCAATGAAGAGGTCGAACCTTTGGGCGAGAGAACTAAATTTGAATACAATTCTCAGCTCTCGAGCACACAATCCGAAACCATTATCATTCAGGGTCTCGAACTCCCGCCGTTGAAAAAAGTGGCTGAATATGAAAATGCGAAACGAATCCCTGACGATCAAAGGGATGAATGTGTTTCGATGGCAAGCCAGGTGGAAACTATGACCTGTTCAAGCGATGTCAGTACACAGGCAAATATCAACCTTTCTCGTCCTCCAATGTCAAACGTCTTATTTGGCAAGGAAAATTTGGACACCAAGAAAGAAGCTCAGAACGATAGTAGACCAAGATCGAGGTCAAGCACAAGATCAAAATCTAAGCCCCGAGTTGTGAAGAAAAGAGCTCACTCTAGACCAAAAACCGTTCCCTCAAGGAAGCGGATTCCAACCATGTCGACTCCCACTAAATCATGCGATTTTTAATTTTTGTGAATAACATATTGTTTGCGTTTTATTGAAAACACAGCTAGATACAGTACGTGTACACGTTTACCCTAGAGATCTTTCTCGATAGCTGCAATAAAGTGAAAATATTCATACAGTACACACCACGTACCGGTAGTTTCTGTTCGAAACCTCAGCAACTGGACGACATGCCAAAAAGTACAAACAGCGAAAAATCGAAGATGTAGACCATTGTCTGAGAATCTAATCATGCAGTGGTGGTCAGAGGGTTACGGATGACCTTTTTAAACCATAAAAGAGTTCGTTCAGCATCGAGAGCATCAATTTGAAGCTCTTCCTTAAATAATAATTTCCATCCGTTTACCATGTTTCCCAAGATTATGAATGATGATAGCAGTTAGAAATTGGTTATATACGTGTTTTATCGAATTACGTCGTCATGTTGTTGATGTCGTCATGTCGTCAGGCTCCCTCCCGGATTATTTCGGCCGCCAGCTAGCAGATACTAACTGTAGACCAGGAAATCGAATGAATCATTGTCTTTCGCCTCCATCGCTATTCACAACTCACTCAACCACACAATCTATTGTGTGGCCTACGGTATATACATGCGAACTTCTGCATATTACCGTTACATTCGTATAGAAATCAATCAATTCATCCCTGATCGCAGTTCCCCCTAATAAGAGAGGTCTGCCAATACGAAGTTTCCAGGTCCCCCGAAACTAAAAGAATTCAATAATGTTGAGGCATATTCTTTATGCAGCAACTTTGGTCACGGCTGGGGCATTCGCACCCAAGAATGTGAATCCTTTCCTTCGAAATCCTAGATCCGTCACCCTTGATAATCACATGACTATTTTTAGCTCTGCTAATAGGGATGACATAGGTGATGACTCCCTTGATTTTTTCGACGACGACGACTTCAACCGGATAATGCAACAGAGGAACGCTTTTCAGTTCATCTTTGACATTGACGAAGAAGACAAACCAGAGGATGTGCACATTATTCTCTTCAATCCGGATACAGATAGAGAAGGTGTACATACCATTGAGTTTCCAAAAGATAGTGGTCACAATATGATCTTGGCCTTTGAAAGCAGGAAAGAATGTGAGCAGTTTTCTCTATCGTTGAGGGAACAGAAGTTCTTTGACCCAACTCCGCAAGAGATGAAATTAGAGTTTCTTGAAAACTATTGCGGAGAAATTGGCGTTGAAGTCCAGGTTGTGCCGGAGGTGAGTTTTTAGTGGTTTCCTACGAGGAACTAATTCATCGCTTTTTGTACTCAGGTGTCCACACAGCTTGACCGCATTACACCTGGCTTACATTCCACTGTTTTTCGTCACACAGGGCATGAAGTTGAACCCCCCCTCTGATAATACTCTCAACTTGGGAGTTAATCCGAAACTTGAGGAAGAGATGAAGATGCTTGACTATCTTTTCCAAATTTCAGCTTCTAGCGATGGTATGGAAGAACAGGCAGAAAACCTTGATTCCTTGGATGTATCAGCTGATGTTGATGGAGCTTGGGAGTAATATGGTTGCTCTTTCACTTTTGCTTTGAAGATAAATGTCTGCTTTGTTTTAATTCACTTTCGAGCGAAACATAATTCAACTGTAGACTGCACCATGAATGTGTATGTACCGGTATGTAAAATTATCATACATATTTATTGTTGATATTGCTTCATCTCTGACTTCAGATCATTACAATACATGCAACATATAATACCTGCAAGTTCGACACCAACAATGTTAGTTATAGTGAATGAATCTAAAATATTGTTGTTTGCCGGATGCTGGACAAGTACTGGGTTCCTATGACATTCCATGAACCTTACTACGTGTAGCTGTTTTTAGAATCATGCTTGAATAACCTTTTTCAGGAGTTGATTCATTGCTCCCCCACAAACATTTTTCTGATGGCACGCTTACATCAAATTCATTATTATGACATCCTATGAACCTCAAACCTTACTATCTACTAGCTGATTTTAGAATCATGCTTGAACAACCTTTTTCAGGAGTTGATTTAAAAAATCCCCCCGCAAACATTTTTCTGCGCTATCTGGATGGCACGCTTACATCAAATTCATTATGCGTTGTAGAGATTGTTGAAGTTTCCGGAACAATCGGACTCCTTCGGGATTCTTTGAAATCATTAGCGGTGGAGAATGCATCATGACTTTCATCTTGTCTCAACATAGATAATATAGGTACAAGTATCAACACAAGTGCCGAAAGGCAAACATTTTTTACACACATCCCAAAAATCCTTTTCTCATCGCTGGGAATAAAGCCGCCGACGAAAAACTCTGGCGCATTCTTTGGTCTCTTAAATGACCTCTTTACAATGACCTCTGCAATACCTGGCTTCATTCCTTGTATATCAGGGGATGAATAACCAAGTCGGTGTAAAGTTTGGTGCTTATCTTGTGAATCATATTTCCGAAAAGCCTGCAAAGAAGGGAATCTCCGCCGTCTATTTTGAGTATTTGGCCGCGATCCAACAGCTGAATTATTTTTGTCTGCTTCAGTTGGAATGACACCATCCACAAAATAATCCGAAGATAGCCCATTCTTAGGTCTCTTAAACATTTTCCGTACTAAAACGGACGCGACATCGGGTTTCATGCTTTGAACTTCCGCAGATGGGTATCCGAGTTCGCCACATAAAACTTCATTCATGACATCATCAATACCATTCTTTTCATCTTGAGGTACGGTATCTGAGCTGTTTTTTGGTGCTTCAGGGTCTTCCGTTTCATCCGAAATAATGTTACCTGGCTTTGCCATTGACTCTGTAATTGGTATTATTCCACTATCAGAACCTTCAGTATCTCTATCATGATCATACGCATCTGCAAGATCCATTCTGTCAACAAAAGCAGCAGAATCGCTTCCAGTTGGATCAAAATCTGTCATGTCCATTCCGTCATTAACATCAAACTCTGCATCAAAGTCGTCGCTTTGCCTGTGTATATCAGTGTCAAATATTGTATCATCGTCACTTATTGAAATTTCAGTAGTGGTATCTGAGAAATCAATATCTTCCTTTGATACTGAGATTTCTTCCTCGTGGGCAATTGTCAAGTGCTCGCTATCGTTTTGAGACTCTGCATTTTTCTCAACAACAAAATTTTCTGGGCCCAAGATATCCTTTTGGTATTTGTCTAAAACCATATCTAACGGTACTCGTGACTCTGGGGGCGCAATTTCTACGTTTCTACCCTTCACCTGATCGTGTTCATTCTGAAACTGTGCATTCTCTGAAATATCCATGGTTAAATGAGCATAACTGTCAAACTGAGTGTCATCTACCTCTTTGTGGAAGTCATTATCAATGCCATCAAATATACGTGTACTATGATCATCATGTGAATCATAGGCATCACTGATATCAACTGGTTTTGCATCTGTGTACAAGTCTTCATCACTATTAACTGGATTATCATCAACATATGGATCCTCATCATTTTCTCCCTCAAAATTGTTTGACGTTCTGACCGAGATTTCACCATAAACAGGATCAACTGCATCAGGAGCATTCCTGTGAATATCATCATCATGAAGACTAGGAATATAAACATCGCAAAGGGGATAGTTAGGATCATGATCTCCAGATTGCTGTACTTCGTCAATCAAGTCAATTTCAAAATTATCACCGACAGTGAAATCTGTGTGTACATCTGGAAATGCTTCCTCCTGTGCTCGGATTGCCTCCTGATCTTCGAGATCGATTGCATCTGGAGTACTGCTATCAATATCACCATCGTCGTGACAGCCAGTAATAGGATAAACATCAGATGCATCGTTACTGGATTCAAGATCTTCTGTTTTCTGTATTTCTTCGCGTGCGGCGTCAGAATTAGTTTCATCATTAAAATCTGTATGCACATCTGGGAATGCTTCCTCTTGAGCTTGGATGGCCTCCTCGTCTTCCTGTGTGAGACTAATCAAAACGGGATTACTGGTGCCATCATCTTCTACCTCGTCAACCTCGGAGTGCATTTGTTTATCTTCATTGTCACCCTCCGAAGAATGTACAAAGTCCACAATTCCAACTTGATCAAAGTCAGCTACTGCGGTGTCATTCTCTTCGATAGCACCTTCATCTTCATCTTCATCTTCATCTTCATCTGATTTGAATTCCTCGTAGCCATCCTCTATCGTCTGACCAACTAAACTTTCATTATCTGGATCAGCACTGCTGAATTCATCGCTGATATCCAATTCAATATCTTTTTCACTATACATCTCTTCTTCTGCTCGAAGTACGCTCTCATCGAACTCAAATGTATCGAAAGATGTACTCGTAGTGGCGTCCTCCTCCCTGAAAACTACTTGGTCATCATCGTCCAAATCTGACTCGATGATTTCATTCATATCATCTACTCTATTTGTGTTGTCGGTGCCCAGACTATTGAGATTGACACTTTCCTCTACACCAGTAATATCCAAGTCAGTGCTGAAATCGTTTCCTGTCTCTGTCTCCTCTACAAGTACTGAGCTATATCTTTGTTCTTCTCGTTGTTCTTCCTCTGTATCTTGGTCAATAAACCCTAAAACCTCCTCGGCTGCCATCAATTCTTCACTTGTTTCTTCCATATTTGCCCCCTCATCAGTTATATTGAAATCGGAGCTGAAATCATTTGGAGTTTCTTCTGTACTACAAGTATAAATCTGCTCTTCTTGTCGTGGTATACCCTCATCTGATGAGTCGTTTAGGGAAGAAAGGTTCTTTTCGTTTTCCATTATTCCTTTCGCTTCGTCAAAATCGTCAGATTCAACTCCCGATGACGCTGGAGTATTTGACCACCCGTCCGCAGAAGCACCTCCACGAATGCTGCCAAGCCGTTGTACTGTTCGTTTGTCACGAGGGAACCATGCTAAAGTATCAGAAAAGGTGGAGAGAAATGCAGCATTATAAAGTAATCTTCGCATTGTCTACAGTACTGTACGTGTGTTTCGTTGAGCTCTTTTTTATTATTAGCTCAGAAGAGTGGGTGCGGTGCCTGTTGCTTGTATTTCAATGTGGCCTGATACTTTAGTACTGCTGGTGGTAAGTGGTAACATTATGCTAGATCTACCTGTTTTTGTCAAAAGTTCAAAGTGATTTGAGATAATAAAAAATAAAAGTAATAACGCTTGCTTGATTTGGAATAGCGAGCGCGGCATGCGCGTTTCATCCTCGCGCGACAACTTTGATCCGAAATCTTCAAGAGAAGGAAAAGTTTGCTATTGGTGATAGATCCTTTGTTCATGAATACACCATAGATAGTGCGCTATGGTATGTATCATGTGACGAATCCTAGCTGGAGATTTTATGTTGATGATGGAAAAGTCACTAACATTGATAGCCAGTCCCTGAGGTGACCTTTCTTTGCTGTATAATGTTTATTTTTGCAAACACAATGTTGGTGGAACAAATGTTTATTTTTAGTTAAAAATACTTTTGGTGTCTGTGTCTGTTTTTCCTAGGTATGTCCGCATTGCCCGTGTACGTCCGTAGGTATGCAGTGGATATACCCGCCAGGTATATCCGGGATGTACTGGGGACACGGACATACACGGGTTCCTGTACCATAAACATGTATGTTTTATCAAGAAAGAATGAGAAGAAACAGATTTCAGGTACGTGTAGGATGTTTCATCGTACTGTCTGTACGACTGAGGACTAACTTCGCAATATGGTTCAAACGCTGGTTAATTTTAAACTGCTGATGATAAAATTCAAGAAACGTATTTTGTTTTACAATATTTCAAACTATTATCTCTCTTCAGGTTGAGAGGTCTCAACCATCTTTCCTGATTTTGCTTTAGCTTCTTCTTGCATCTTTTTCTTCATCATTTCCATAAAGGATCCATCGTTCACAAATGGTGGAGCTATAGAATTTTTCCCCTCGCTTGTTTGAATTGTATCAGATGTAGCTGCATTAGAAGAAGTATCAGCATCCTTTCCGACGTTTTCAATTTTCGTATTGTCATCATCCTGCTGCTTATTCTCTTGCCTCAGGTGCAAAGGAGCATATTCAAATTCATCCTCTCCAATCTCATCTGCACCATTGTCAGCCTCGTTACTGCTCGTAACTTTCACACCGCTTAGACTCAAATTTTTCTTCCTAATCTTCGCAGATTTCTCCCTTTCCCGCTTCTTCCTCTTCTTATTCAGTCTCTTCTCTTCTTCACTCTTCCATCCTTGGACCTTAGTCTGAAAATCCAATTCATCCTTTTGCTCTTGCTCTGAATCGTCTAAGGCTTTTAGGCGTTCTTGTTCCCTTGCACGAGCATGGCGATATACGTGGAATTCACCGCTGCCAGCTCCCGCCGTGGAACCATAGGGATTGTGTACTTTTTCGGCTTTGACTGTTGAAGAAGAACCTTTTTCCTGTTCGTAGGACGTTGTCCGTGTGTTCTGTTGGTCTGTATAAGCTTGTACAGATGAGTATCGTCCCATGTTTGTTTATTGATTAAAGGATTAACACTCTTCTTCGGAGGTGGTGATGGTATGGTTTTGAGTTTGTTGTTTGTTATGTTTGCAAGGAGGTGGTATGAACAGTGTGATATGTTATTGTTGTGCGGTGGCGTGCGGTGCGGTATGTTGTTGAGGTAGGTAGGTGGGCGTGATTGATTTCCGAAACGAACAAAACGTGACTGATTCAGCTCGTGACCTCATTCTGCATAGCAACACAAATACCGAGTAAAAGCTAGTAGACTATTGGCATCCTTGGAGATCAAACCCTTCAATTACTTTTTATCAGTGCTTTTTATGATACTACCGCTTGGTACACCACTTACTAACTCCTTGTGAGTCTTTTTTTAAAGTCCAATTAATTTTATCGTTTGTAGGCTAAATGACTGACTCATCTCAATGCCGTTGCAAAGCCTTTTCCTTCTTTTTTCTTGACATCTTGTACGCTCCTGTCCCATAATCAAGTTCAAGGTAAAGTGTCTCTTTGATCGTTTGGTTTGCCCGCTGATCAGCAGTTCTACTTTCATGCAACTTCATCTTGTAAACGCTGATATTTGGAGTTGGATTGTAACGTGGATCGGTAGTGAAAAATTGTTCCACTCTGAGCCGGTCATCTGGTGTAAGCTTATTAGATCTTTGAAGTAAACTTTGCCAATTTTGGACGTGGGCTGGTTGCTGAGAGTGTTGTGATCGCTGGTGCTGATGGTTGAGATGTTGAGGTTGTTGATGGGTTTCAAAGTGGTGCGAAGGCATATTTGAATTCATCTGTGGATGAACTTGGGGATCTAAAGTGATTGATTGATATTGTTGCATCGACATATTGCTACCAGGTGCGGTTTGCTGCTGATTTAGTAATTCATTTTGATCCATATTGAAAAGGTTCAAAGCAGAATTAAATTCTTGCTGTTGCAAAGTCGAATCATTGGCATTGGAAGAGTCAAAGTTCATTTCAGTTGGTGACAACATTGGAATGAAGGACTGATCCACTTGTGCTGTTTGGTGTACATGGTTGTCGTGATTCATATGGCCGTTGTTGTGAGCATTGACAGCCAATCCTTGCATTGTATTCAGATTGGTTGGTACAATGGTATCATGTCCAGGAACCTGAGCATTTGCCACACTATCACCATTATTGCCGTCATTTCCCGCTGTACTTTCTTGTTTCTGCCCCCAGTTTTTCTTAGTCTTGAGTCCCTTCTCCATGATTTTTCTTCTTTTATTTGCTCTAATCTCCTCTGCAGTCTGTTTCTGCATTCTTTTTTCTCCCTCCTTCTTCAATACATCGACCTCGGACACGTCAATCATTTTCATCTTGATTTTATTTTTCATTGCAGCACGCCCCGCATTTACTGTTGTACCTGATGCGGCTCCCGGTCGCCTTGAACTGAGTAACGCCCTTGCACCTCCAGGATTGCGCATTCTTGACATTGGATTTGCAAGAGATCTCCCCCCAATGGCATTTGCTGCTGCGCCACGTCCCAAACCAGCCGCCCGTGCCTTACCACCTGCTGCCGTATTAGACCCCAACCTTCCGCCTACTCCGTTAGATGCACCATTTATTACACCTTTATTTTTTGACCGCATCATCAAAGCTGCAGTATCAGACCCAGCGCCAGTCATTGGCCGTGCACTAGCATTCCCCGCGATACCTCT
>Ga0115005_10001908_pt1 | contig 16689 bp, 10 predicted proteins | sample ArcOceMetagenome_FD_87163 | JGI IMG/M metagenome (GOLD analysis project Ga0115005, IMG submission 87163) | Marine eukaryotic phytoplankton communities from Arctic Ocean - Arctic Ocean - Greenland ARC118M Metagenome | ecosystem: Environmental > Aquatic > Marine > Oceanic | place: Arctic Ocean... | reverse complement strand
CTTTTGATTCGTATGAAAATGCCGTGGCATCCGTCATGCCTTGCATTGCAGCCTTTTCAAACGCGGCATCCTCACTTCCTGACACTCCAATGTCCTGAAAAAGAGATTCTCTATCCTTTTGGCGTTCTTGACCTGCGTCAGCAGCTCCAGAGTAGAACCCAAGTTCTGTCCCCACTGCAGCTGCTACACCCATTCCAGAAGATCTCTTATGGACTGGATACATAGAAGCAGCATACCGCGCATTAGCAGCCAACTTCGTCCCACCACCACTTTCAGTGAATCTATCCCATTTGAACGCCTCGAGAAGAATCTCATCTTCCTCGTCATCTAAAGTGGTGCCACCATTGAGGACCAGATCTCCAATCAACTGTCCAGTCTTCGGCGCCAACAAGACTCCATTGCGCCAATATCCACCAGCAATGAAAAGATTATCCCAGCTGGTTCTTCCAAGTATAGGACCTTTATCAGGTGTGGTAGGCCTCAATCCTGCCCAAGTTTCTTCTACTGGTAAATCTGCCAATCCAGGCACAAGTTGCAAAGCATTTGACATACAATGCATCAGACCTGCCGGTGTCACGTTTGGATCAAAACTTCCCGCCTCGACTGTGGCTCCGACAACTATTCTTCCATCGGCTTTAGGTACAATATAAGTATCCTGCGCAAAAAGAACTCGGCTCAGAACAGGTTCTGTATCTTTAGGCATACGAAGCGAAAACGACTGTCCTTTATGAGGTGTAATTGGCACAGGCAGCAAATTTCTCATCCATGACCCATTTGCAACAACAACTGAATTGGCAGAGAGAATACGCCCATCGCCGAGTTTGATTCCTTTGCATTTTCCACCTTTTCATTTGGTCGTTGGTGGAATTCCACGACACGTGAGTGATGAGGAGAATTAAGTATGTCTTCGAGGTAACAAATTGAACTCACCTCCAAGTTCCAAAGATCCAGCAGCACAGCTTTCACCCCACATGAATTGAACACCACGCTCTACGCATGATGCTCTCAAGGCACAAGTCAATCTCCTTGCATCTACACTAGCATCCTCAGGAAACCACCAACCACCGATAACATCAGGGTGCAGAGAGGGTTCCATCTCATGAACCTGTATGTCATCCAGCCACTTCGCCGCACCTGATTTCTGGGCAGGAGGACTCCAAGTTGCCACTGAATCGCCAGCAAAGGCTGGTGCCAAAAAACCTCCAGTCGCTGAGTATCCCACCTCCCATGGTTGGAGATCGCACCCATCAACATTCTTAACCCACAAATGTTTTACAGCATCATCTCCACAATTCGCAGTGATGCTCTCAATAGTTTGTACAAAATCTGTGTACATGTCCCTACTCTCCATGCATAAATCCAGCAAGGGACCAGAAGGTAACCTTTCACTCTGCGGTGCGAGCATTCCAGCTGCTGCAAAAGACCCAGCAGTCGTTTTCTCCATTTGTTCAAACGGGTCTTCCTTCTCAATAATTGTCACTTGACGATTGGAGTTGAGACTGATATGCATAGCTGCAGAGAGGCCAGCGAGACCTGCGCCAATGATGACAATATCTTTGGGTATGGTATTGATTGCATTGGGTTTTGATCTTTTGTTACCGCTCTTTTGTTTTCCCGGAATACCTTGCTGGAGTTGAATCTCGGATGGAGAACTCGACGTAATCCCTGCTGATTTGAAGTCTGTAGGCCCATCGAAGAAAATTCCACCAGAAAGATCTTCATTGTAGCCGGGAGATGATTTCAGAGTGGCCAGGCGTCGACTGCGGTTCGAAATTAAGCTGGTGAACGCCAAGGTTTCACATGTCGTGATGGCTGCCAATAAGAAACAGGCTTGATGCATCATCATTTTAAGAATACTGTATTTTCTAGATAATCAAACCCTCTTGATAAAACTATGGGGTAGGTTTTTGTGAAAAGACGCAATTGTAGAATTCCAGTAAGAGGGTGATACAGATCACTTGTTGATTCTTCTTTCGTTAGTTTGTGGCCTGCTGATGCCTGATGCCTGATGCCTGACTGAAGATTTTGGATTTGTGTGATGATGATGATTTTGGTCGAGATCCAGTGATGGATGAAAAGAGAGAGAGAGAGAGAGGAGAGAGGGAAGAGGACTCATTCTGAGAGAATGAAGGAAGAATGAATCAATCAAGATAGAAAAATGCTGAAGGGGGATTGATGTCCATACTCGAACTCTGTCTCTCGCCATGATTTCATCATGTGCATTCGCATACAAAAGTATTATACTTGATGAACTTGATCGAAGTTTTGAAGTTGTAGAAGTGATCAATCCCAAGAAATCAACCACTCTCTTGTTGCATAAACTTCCGACAAAATTCGAAAATTTGTATTTTGGCGCGGTGTGCACCATATTTTGGGAGCGTAAAACGCGCACTCGAAAGCACACGCAAACAATCAACAAACAAACATTGCAATGCATCAAGATTGCATTGCATTGGAAAACAGAAGATACAGATTGAAAATCCTACTAGATTAAATTACAAGACCCTGGTATCGTTCATAGTCTCAAACTTGAAACGAAAGGACGGTAATCGCTCCTTCATTGATTTGAGGAGACAAGAACAACCATGATCTCTCCCGAAGATTACATTCGGTGCGTACACACGTAACAACACATTATATTTAGATGTCGCGCGTTGCTTGACAAAATTGTGAACGAGGGCGTCTCCGAGCTTTGATAACCTCCATTCCTTCCTTGCAATAAGTTTCAGCCTAGAAGACATCTGCAGCAGACATGTGATTCAAACAACGCCCTTTCTACGCTTTAAAAAAAAATTCTCTCCGGTCTTGTTGCTCCGTATTGTAACTGTGCAAAGATATGAAGGATAAATCGGATTGCTTACTTTTCATTTCATCATTGTTGTTCGTATCTAACTTATCTATAATTCTACGTCGAATAGGAGGGCATGTCAGTTGCATCTTCAAAAAGAAGTATCGACATCGGACGAGACATCTCAAAAAGCAATCGGCGCATTTCTCCAATCGAATGGTGATGCCGAGAAATCCAGTTCCATTGTTCCTCGTTTATTTTGTTGGATTCAACGTTCCTCTTCCGAGGTTCTAGCATCGACAGAAGCGTTTGATGGTAACAACCGCGGTGCAATTGTGTTCATCAACACGGCTTCGAGGTCTATCCAAAATTTCAGCGAGATTCAATGTATGACCCTTTCCCCTCTCCGGCTTGAAGAAGAAAAGGCCAAGAATGGGAGTAGTAGTGAAGGCACGGACAACGATGAAAATGCTGAGAGTAACAACAATTCCGACACCTTTTTGACTCTACAACTATATGCGCGTCATTGCTTTGCTCCGACGATTCAAGCCATGACCGCGGAACAGAAAAGTGGGGGGAAAGATGCAGCCGTTGATATTACTGGGCACGATTCCAAATTATTGTCCAATCTACAGTCAAAGATTCGCGAACTAGACTTGACGCTCTCTCGAGCCCGCCAGTCTACTCTGCATTCCATTCCGCATGTTTTTCTCCAGACGCATCCGGTACTACAATCACTTGATTTGTCCAAGACTTCGAAAATCTCTCTCGAAGACCTCGGGTTGACGGAATACTTGACCAACGACACATTCCTGAACGAAGTCCAAAGCAAGGTCAACTCATGGATTGCCCTCATTCGAAAAGTAACTTCTTTACCCAGTTCCCACACCTTCAGCCAAAGTGATTTAGACGAGGTGTCATATTGGTCAAATCTCCATTCGGCTTTATCACATATCCGTGAGGAACTTTCGAAGCCATCCACCCTCTTGACTTTATCTCTTTTGAAGTCTGCGAAGCGTTTTGTAACTACGATCGCCTTGGAAAATAATACAGGCCTAGAGTCTGCTGAATCAGTCGTCACTGATGTTCATCAATTTCTCAAAGGGTACCCTGCAGAAGCACTTGCTAGTGCAGGTGATTGGGATCATATTATGGACGCTTTGGAGAAGATTTTTGATCATTTGCCAAAAGTTAGGCAATCTAGATATTATGATTTGAAGGTTGTTGAGTTGTTAGAGGCAAGTACAGCAACTTTGAGGGATAGAATTGACTTCACGCTGAGGAATGATTTCAAGTCCAATGGTGTTGTAATGGTAGATTTTGATACGTATGAAAAGGAAATATATGCCCCTACACAAGATATTTTTGTGAGGTTTGAAGATTTATACTCTCAATTTGTTGAGTTTGTGTTGGAATTTGGGAGGAAGAGGGGCGTTAGTGGGGACAAAACCCCCGCACAAATTGTGCAGGACGTCAATTTGCACCATCTGCCATTGCGAGAAAGGTTGAATGCCATTCATGGTTTCCGTTCTCAACATGAAAAGTTGCGCCTTGTGGTGACGGAAGTATTGATGGGAGAGGACGACGAAGAAGGCAGTGATAATTTAGATGGTTTCTCGGCTATTGGAGCCATTCGTGAAATAGAACAAGCACCCAACGCGATTTTTTCGACAATCGATGTTTTGGACTTGAGCGAAAAGGGTCAGGTTGCTTTTGAAAATGCTTTGGAGAGCTATGAGCGCAAGATTGATGCGATTGAGGAGCGTTTAGCTAGACTTTTGAGGACAAAATTAACCGCTTGCCAGGTACGTGAAATGCATGTCTTTCTCTGCACAGACATAACTTGGAACAAATCTGAACAAATGTTTCTACTGTATACACGTACAGGATGCTGAGGATATGTTTGTCGTATTTTCTCGCTTTAACCCCTTACTTTCGAGAGCCAGAGTTCATATTGCAGTTAAAGAATTTCAGATGCATCTTATTGCAACTGTCGGCAAGGCCATTGAAAGATTGCAATCCAAATTTACTCATAAATATGAGTCTTCCTCTGCGTTTCGCATGTCACGTGTGAGAGGTATTCCTCCGATTTCTGGCAAAATCCTCTGGGCTAAGCAGATCGAGAGACAAGTAAATGCGCTTATGCAAAGAATGGGTGACGTGCTTGGTCCAAATTGGGGTCAGCATCTTGAAGGAAGACAGCTCCGTCGAAGTGGAGACGAATTGTTGAGGAAACTCGATGCAAAGGCCTTTTTCCGCAGCTGGGTGTCAGAGTGGGAGCGTGAAATGAGTATGGAAGCAACTTCAGCAAATGCGCGACTAAACTCCTATCCTATAAGGGTCGACCGCGAGATTGCAAATGACAACAATTTAGTAGCTAAAGTCAATTTTGACGAAAAGTATGAAATGCTCTTCCGCGAGATTCGGCATCTCAAGTGGCTTGGATTCGAACGCGACATTCCACGTACAGTAAGTACAACGCAGGCTCGAGCGTAGAATTTGATCACAACAACGCACACTAACGCCATATTACATTAAACCTCACAATTGATAGCTCGCACTGGCATCAGAAGAAAACTTGACGCGTTACCCTTCTGCGATGGCACTGCAAGGTGCATTAAGATCTTACGCAGTTGCGAGAGAATTGATAACGCCAGAGTTGGAGCCGTTAGTCTCATCTCATCTCAAGCACATCCGCGAATCTATTGCAGAAGCTTTTGGTGTTTCTCTGAATGGAAATTTGGGCTCTTCTTCTTCTCGTCGTGTACGGTGGGGCGCGAAAGAAATCAGCGAATGGGTAGCAGGGTTGACAGAGTTGGTAACTCGATTCGAGGAGCGTGTAGAGATTCTTTTACAAGCATGTATTAAAATGGAGACGCATCTGACATGTCTTGCAGAGGTTGAATACGAACGAGAACTATTTGAAGGAGTCGTTGAAGATATGCAGAAGACCGTTGACGAGTTGAGTTTAGCAGGGTATTCTGAGCTGAACTCTTGGGTTCTTGTAGTTAACAAGAAAATGGGCAAAGTGTTGCGCGATCGGTTGGAAAAGGCTGTTGAAGCATGGCTTGTAGCACTCAAAGAGGATCCAGGAGATGACGGCAATGAAGGCGAGGATGAAAAGGGCGATAAGGGAACTTTGCCAATAGTTAAATTTCCTTCAATTGGTATAGAAATTGTCCTCAGGAATCAGGAGATTGTTGCTTCGCCTGCACTCCCAACACTTCGATCCATCTTTGTACAGGAGTTGCATAACTTCATGGGAATTATATGTTGTCTAAAAAGCCCGCAAAGTGGTAGATTTGAAGTATTCGATTCTTCGCCCTCTCATCTTGGCCACGAAAAAGCTCCTACAACATTTTCGCATTTGGTTCATGAGATCGATCCCATAACCTTAGCAAAGGCTTATGGTTGTATTGAATCACACATGCATTCTATATCTCAATTTGTAAGTCAGTGGCTGGCATATCAAACGTTATGGGACACTAGAGTCGCAGATGTTGCAAGTGCGATCGGAGAAAACATGGATTTGTGGTACTCAGTGCTCGATGAGGCAGCAGTAGCGAGAAATGCTCTCGATGCTGCGCGGTCATCATTTAGATTTGGCCCGGTCAAAATCAAATTCGACAAGGTGCAATCGCAAATCAACTTAAAATATGATTCTTGGCAGAAAGAACTCCAAAATAGTTACGCAACTGTACTTGGAGAAAGGATTGATGACATGCATAACCAGGTGTGCTCTGCCAAGTCTAAACTTGAAGACATTTCACTCGATGGCGGTGGATCAACAGAAAATATTGTTTTAGGAGTAAGTTACATTCAAGAAATAAAGCAGAATCTTGATCCATGGGCCGCAACAGTAGATGTTCTTCTAAATGCTGAGAGGATTTTGAAGCGGCAGCGACACTCCTTCCATTCTGATTGGGTAGAAGGTAGTCGTCTTAAGGGTCTTTATCGCCACCTTGAACAAATTTTGCAAAAGAGAAGTCGCACCATGGATGAACAGTTTCCTTTGTTACAGTCACGAATACTTTCGGAAGAAAAGGTTGCCAGTCAAAGAGCAGTTGAACTTTTACAGAATTGGGATGAAGAGAAACCACTGCGTGGAAATATTGCGCCCTCTGAAGCTTTAGAGCTACTATCAAAATATGAGTTCACAATGAAGAAAGCGAAGACTGACGATGAAAACTTGATTAAAGCTAAAGACGCCTTGGGGCTTGATGCAGCTATCAACAATAGTGCAATTTCATCATGTTTTGAAGAGTTGGTTGATTTGAAGGAAGTATGGAACGCCGTGTCTTATCCGTATGAAAAGCTCGATCAAGTGAAAGAGATTCCTTGGGCCACAGTTGCCACTAGAAAAGTACGCAAACAATTGGAAGATATTCTTACAGGTAAGCTACAACTTCTTCTTTGCTTACAAATTGACATTGTTGTATTATTCACCGCTCACCGCACTTGTAGAAATGAGGTCTCTCCCAAATAAAATTCGACAGTTTGATGCGTTCACCTACCTCAACGAAATCATCAAAACTTATTTGTCGGGACATGGTGTTCTGAATGATCTTAAGACTGAAGCGTTGAAAGAAAGACATTGGAAATCAATCTTTACCAAATTAGGGATACAAAACACGTTCTCTGAATTGACAGTGGGGACACTTTGGGATCATGGTGTGATACACAGGAAGAAAGATATTGCAGAAGTTCTTACAGTTGCTCAGGGTGAAATGGCACTTGAAGTGTTCCTCAACCAAGTTCGGGACAGGTGGATGAAACAAGAACTTGAGCTGGTTTTGTACCAAAATCGCGTCCGGCTAATCAAAGGGTGGGATAATCTTTTCACCGTGCTTGATGATCACTTAAGTGGTCTTGTCTTGATGAAGAGTTCTCCATATTACAGAGCTGTGCGGGAATTCCAGGAAGAAGGCAAACTATGGGAAAGTAGACTCACTAAGCTCCGCGGTGCTTTTGATTCGTGGGTTGATGTGCAACGTAAGTGGGTATACCTAGAAGGAATATTTTTTGGGAGTGCTGACATCAAAGCTCAGCTCCCAACAGAGTGGGCACGATTCAGAAATGTAGACGGTGAATTCGTTGCGCTCATGAGACGGGTGTCCAGTAGGCCCTACGCCATGGAGACATTGAATATTGAAAATCTACAGCGAACTCTTGAAAGATTGGAGGGTCTGATGGTTGCTATACAGCGCGCGCTTGGAGAATATCTTGCCAATCAGCGCAGTGATTTCAGTAGGTTTTACTTTTTGGGTGACGACGATTTGCTCGAAATTATTGGTAATGCTGGAGAACCTGGAAAAGTCCTATCACACGTTGGAAAAATGTTTGCAGGTGTATCAAGTGTGCGAGTGTCGTCCCAGCTGAAAGAAGGTGTCATTGCATTGTTTAATGCATTGGTGAGCAAAGATGGCGAAATTGTTCCACTACACAATATTATCGAGGTGGCAAAAAATTCAGCGGTGAAGGAATGGCTAAAAGAACTTGAGGATGCAATGCACTCCACTCTAGCCCACTTGCTACTTGATGCAGTGAACAAGGATTCTTCTTCGTCTCTTGGGCCCAGTGGCGAGAGCAGTAAGGAGACATTTATTACTTGGGCGAAGACATTTCCAGCGCAAGTAATGATTCTCGCTTCTTTAGTGAATTGGAGTATGAGCGTTGACAAAGCATTGCGCCACAGTAATAATAGCGCATCGTCCCTTTCACAGGTTCTTTCGTCAGTTGAGCGCAAGCTCGAAATTATGGCACAAATAGTCCTGACTGATTTGCCTGTTGAAACCCGGAAGAAATTTGAGCAGCTTATCACCGAATTAGTTCATCAACGTGATGTGACCAGTTCTTTGGTGAAAGATGGCGTGAACGATCCATCAGATTTCAAGTGGTTATACCACCTACGTTTCCAATACAACCCCGATGCCGAAGCTTTAACAGAGAAGCTCCAGATTTCTTTGTCGAATGCAAGTTTCTTGTACGGCTTTGAATATCTTGGCATAGGAGACAGGCTTGTTCAGACTCCTTTGACTGATAGGTGTTACCTTACTTTAACACAAGCTCTTCATTTCCGATTGGGAGGAAATCCATTTGGACCTGCCGGTACTGGTAAAACAGAAACGGTCAAGGCACTTGGTGCACAACTCGGAAGATTCGTTGTGGTTATGAATTGTAAGACATTTTACTTTTGCATGATTATGTTTGCCATCAACTTCTAACGAACATGCATTTTTTACACATTTTACACATTGCAGGCGACGAGGCGTTTGATTTCGGTGCAATGGGTCGCATTTTTTGCGGATTGTGCCAAGTTGGCGCTTGGGGTTGTTTCGACGAGTTTAATCGTCTAGAAGAGCGTATTTTGAGTGCCGTGAGCCAGCAAATATTAACGATCCAGCGCGGATTGATTCAACGCCAACAGCAAATCGAGCTCTTAGGACGTAGTATTCGGCTGCACGAAAATGTTGGTATTTTCGTTACAATGAATCCAGGTACGTGTAATTACGGTGGAAGTTCATAAAAATACTTGTTTTCAACTCTTGTCTTACTAACTTTCTTTCCATCTTCAGGGTATGCGGGTAGAAGTAATTTGCCAGATAACCTGAAGACTTTATTCCGGTCTGTTGCCATGGTCAAACCTGATTCTAAATTGATTGCGCAGGTAATGTTTTACAGCCAAGGTATTGTAAGCGCCCACAACTTATCCAGCAAGGTTGTCAATCTTTTCAAGCTCTGTCAATCTAGAATGCCCCCCCAGGGTCATTACGATTTTAGTCTGCGTGCACTGAAAACTTTGCTTATCAGTGCCGGTAGTTTGAAGCGCAAACTTATCGAAGACAAGGTCTTGGAAGAACAAGACATCGTCGCTACTGAAACGGAAGTGCTGGTACAGATTGCATGCAATAATATTTTGCCTAAACTCGTTGCTGACGATTTACTAATCTTCACAGAAATTCTTGATGAGGTCTTTCCGGGCTCTTCTGTTAAAGAAATGGAAGACGAAAAACTGAAAGGAATTTTACTCGAAATTTGCGAGACTCTGTGTTATGTACCTGGTGATGAATGGATACAAAAGATTCTTCAGCTCGAGCAAGTACTCAAGATGAGGCATGGAGTAATGCTAGTTGGGCCAACTGGTGTTGGAAAATCATCAGCCCTGGAGGTTCTTCTTCAGGGTCTTGAGAAGTCTGATGGCATAAAGAATGAAATATATGTTATTGATCCCAAGGCGATGGACAAACACACCCTGTACGGAGTTCTTGACGGAACGACTATGCAATGGACAGATGGAGTATTCACTGGACTGCTAAGGACAATTTTATCCAATCAGAAGGGCGAGGCGGATAAGAGACATTTTATTGTTTTTGACGGAGATGTCGATCCTGAATGGGCTGAAAATCTAAACAGCGTTTTGGATGACAATAAGTTGCTTACTCTTCCTAGCGGTGAACGTTTGAGTATTCCAGATAACTTGAGGATATTGCTTGAAGTAGACAGTCTCGCTCAAGCAACTCCAGCAACTGTATCCCGATGTGGAATGGTATGGTTCAGTGAAGATACACTATCGATGCCCATGTCTGCTAATCACCTTTTCATGTCTCTGCAGAGGGAAGATCTTTCCAATATAAATGTCGGTATCCCACAGGGCCAAACTTCCTTCTTGGATTCAATTAAGCATTTCTTGGTTCCGAAGGATGAAGAGAGTTCGTCGTTGATGACAGAATCTCTTCTGTTTGCTTTAGGTCAAAACCATATTATGAAACCAACGCGTGAAAGATTGATCACGTCTCTCAAAGCTCTATTATCAAAGGGAATCACTAAGGTCATTGATTACGATGAAAATCACCCAGACTTTCCCATGAGTGGAGACCATTTAAATAAATTTGCAAAGCATTGGTTGATGCATTCTTTGCTTTGGTCTTTCTCAGGTAGTACACCGTGGTCCGATCGTCAAGCATTCTCTGATATGCTTCTTCAAAGCACCGGTCTTACCCTCACAGGTCCTGGAACAAGTATCTCAGATTATCGAGTCCGAGTCGATGATGGTGAACATGAACTTTGGAGTGATAGCGTTCCACGCATAGAGATCGAGAGTCACAAAGTGGTATCAAGTGATGTTGTCATCACTACAACAGATACAGTACGGCATTCTGATGTCTTGGAGGCATGGTTAACAAGTAGAAAGCCCCTGATCCTTTGTGGGCCACCAGGTATGTACCTGAGAATGAAAGTGCTGACAAACGTTGTTCTACAACTTTTATCTTATACCCATATCTCCCTCTTCTACAGGTTCTGGTAAAACCATGACATTGACATCAGTACTCGAGAGTGTGCAAGGCATTGTAATGGCGAACCTAAATTTTTCCAGTCGCACCACACCTGAAATTATACTGAAGACTTTCGGTCAGTATTGTACTTATGTGCGGAAAGGGAAGGATATCGTTTTAGAACCTTCAGAAAGCCTTGGTGCTCAGAGTTGGCTTGTTGTATTCTGCGATGAGATCAATCTTCCAGAAAATGATGCATATGGCACCCAAAAAGTCATCATGTTCATGAGGCAGCTCGTTGAGCAAGGTGGGTTTTGGCGTAGTGATAATATTTGGGTCAAGATCAATCGTATTCAGTTCGTAGGAGCGTGTAACCCTCCGACTGACGCTGGTCGTGTAGTGATGTCTTCACGTTTCCTTCGCCATTCTCCCCTGCTTTTGGTTGATTTCCCAGAAAGGGATTCTCTTCTACAAATCTACAGCACTTTCAATAGAGGAATGATGAATCTCTTTCCCAATCTCAAGGGAGAAACGGGTGCTCTTACAGATGCTATGGTAGACTTATATTGCGAAACCCAGTCAAAATTTACTCCAGATATTCAACCTCAATATTTCTTCAGCCCAAGAGAATTAACAAGATTTGTGAGGGGAATCTATGAAGCAATCGTGAATATGGACAGTCTAACTGTAGAAGAACTGGTGAGGATTTGGGCGCATGAGGCCCTTCGCCTCTTTTGTGATCGTCTCGTCGATGTTGAAGAGAGGTATTGGTGTGAAGAGACTATTGATAACATTGCAAGGCGGCACTTTGCCGGCGTCGATCATCAAAAAGCACTAGCTCGACCCTTATTATATAGTAGTTGGATGAGTAAGGATACACGTCGTGTTGGTAGTGACGAATTGAAGGCTTTCCTTGGTGCACGTCTCTCAGTCTTTTATGAAGAGGAGCTTGATGTCCCCCTTGTGGTCTTTGACGAGGTTCTTGACCATATCCTACGTGTGAGTTTTATGAAATCAACTGAAGATTTGGTTATACTTCGATTTTGTGAATCTAACAATGTTTTTGTATATACTTTTAGATCGACCGAGTATTGCGCCAGCCTATGGGTCACTGTCTACTTGTTGGCGATAGTGGTGCAGGAAAAACCGTTTTGAGTAAATTTGTTAGTTGGATGAACGGTTTGAATATATTTCAGATCAAAGCACATTCTAATTACGATCTCGAAGATTTTAATGAAGATTTAAGATCAGTGATGAGACGTGTTGGAGTTGAGGGTGAAAAGATTTGTTTTATTTTTGACGAGTCCAATGCTCTTGGCAGTGGATTTTTGGAAGCAATGAATGCATTATTAGCCTCGGGTGAAGTGCCTGGTTTATTTGAAGGAGATGAATACACTGCGCTCATGAATGCATTTAGAGACAGCCAGAACCGCAATGGTGCAATTGTAGACAGTGAAGAAGAGCTCTGGCGTAGATTCACAGCAATTGTGCAACGTAATCTCCACGTTGTGTTCACCATGAATCCAAGTGGTGGCGAGTGGAAGAACCGATCCACAACAAGTCCCGCCCTCTTCAACCGTTGCGTTGTCGATTGGTTCGGAACTTGGTCACCGAAAGCCATGGGTCAAGTCGGAAAGGAGTTTACCATGACACTTGACATCGGTGACGCAGAAAGTGCTATTGGAAGTTGGGGAATGGGTGCAGGTCAACAGATTATGGATGAAGTAGCTTCAGTCTTTGAAGGGTCTGCATCAGGCGGGCTCAGGCACGCAGTCGTGGCTGCACTAGTTGAGATCCACAAGACAGCAAAAGAAAATTCAGAACAGTGCGCAGCTTTATCGAACACCACAACGAGGACTTTCATGAGCCCCAGAGACTACTTGGCCCTTATTCATAATTTTGTGAGTTGCGTTCGCAAAATGAGAGAGCAAGTTGAAGACGAGCAACTTCATGTCAACGCTGGTTTGACAAAATTGCGACAAACTCAAGAAAATGTAGCTGAACTCAAGGTAGCTTTAGGTGCAAAGAAGACTGAACTTCGTCAAAAAGAAAAACTTGCAAACGACAAGTTACAGCAGATGGTTGGGGACCAAAATGAGGCCGAAAAAAGGAAAGACGAAGTCGAAAGAACTAGCATAGAAGTGGAGAAACAAAACCAAAAGATCACCTCACGGAAAGAAGAAGCTCAATCTGAACTTGATCAAGCCGAACCAGCGTTGCTATCAGCTCAAGCGGCTGTCAAGGGCATCAAAAGGAGAGATCTTGATGAAATTAGAGCTCTTCCCAGGCCCTCGCCAAATGTCAAGGCGACACTGGAATGTGTCGCAATCATGCTGGGAGAGAAAAACCTTGAATGGACAAATGTAAGGAAATTGATCAGCAAGAGTGATTTTATTCCTAGCATCTTGAACTTCGTTGCCGATACATTGAGCGCAAAGCAAGTAAACCTTGTCACCAGTCGATACTTGGACGGTAACGATAGCCTTGATTATAAGACAGTAATGAATTCCAGCAAAGCATGTGGGCCATTGTACAAATGGGCTGAATCTCAAGTGAAATATTCAAGTGTCTTTAATCGAGTGCAGCCATTACGAGAAGAAGTGATCCGGTTGGAGCGAGAATCTATAACCGCTATTGAGCACAAACAGAAGTTGGAAACTGAAGTGCAAGAATTAGAAACCTCAATTGAACAGTACAAAGCAGACTATGCAACTCTAATCCGTGATGTTGAATCTCTGAAGAGAGAAATGGAACTAGTTACGACAAAAGTTTCACGAGCTGAGAGTTTGATTACTAGTCTTAGCAAAGAAAGTGAGAGATGGTCTAAGAGCTCAGAAGGTTTTCAACTGATTTTGAGAAATCTTGTTGGGGACGGGCTTCTTATGGCCGCATTTCTAACCTATTCCGGATTCTTTGATTTCAAGGCTAGGAAATCACTAACGAAGAGGTGGCAAGATAATATTGACTTGCTTGGAATCGAATTCAGGGAAAACTTGTCAATGGTCGAAGTTCTGAGTAAAGGTTCTGATCGCTTAAAATGGCAGTCTCAAGGTTTGCCCTCAGACTCGTTGAGTGTTGAGAATGGAGTCATTCTTGAACATTGTGAACGCTTCCCTTTTATTATTGACCCGTCTGGTCATGCAATTACTTTCATAATGAATAGATATAAGGATGAGAAGATACAGAAGACCAGTTTCCTCGACAATGCATTTATGAAAACGCTGGCCGGTGCCGTTCGCTTTGGTACCACACTTCTTGTCGAGAACGCGAACCATATTGACCCCGTTCTAAACCCAATCCTCAACAAGGAAATCACTCGTACAGGAGGAAGAGCTCTTATTCGCATTGGCACTGAAGACGTTGACTACAGCCCAAAGTTTAGAATCATTTTGACTACGAAAAACCCCGCTGCAAAGCTTACGCCAGACATTTGCTCTCGCGTCACCCTGATTAATTTTACTGTGACGCCCGCAAGCCTACAAAGTCAAAGTCTCAGTCTCATTCTACGAACCGACAAACCAGAAATAGAGCAACAAAGGATTGATCTTTTAAAGCTTCAGGGCGAGCAGCAAGTTAGATTGAGGGAGCTCGAAGAGCAGATGCTATCAAAGATCAGCGCCGTCGAGGGCAGCATTCTTGACGACGATAGGGTTGTAGATGGTATGGAATTCCTGATGAAAGAGGGGGGACAAGTAGAAGAACAAATTGCAAACAGTGCCAGTATCATGAAGCAGGTACAATCGGCTATCAGTGAATTTGAGCCACAAGCAGAGATGTGTAAGAAGTTATTTTGCCTCCTCCTCTCTATTCGCGAGCTGAACTATTTGTACGAATTCAGTGCAGGGTCATTTATGAATGCACTTGAGAGTGCCTTGCAAAAGGCGCAGTCGGAGCCTGTTGTTACTGGTGATCGGCTGGTCAACCTGCAAAACAGTATCTTCCTTGAAGTTGCGGGAAGATTTGGCCGCGGCCTTACAGGTGAAGACAAGATGGTCTTTGCCCTCCTTTTGTTGAATATCCGTGGCGTCGACGACCAGTTGCCTGCAGATTGTTCAAGTGTTGAGTTCATTTCAAATTTTATCAATACAGCATTTGGGAAGGCTTTCCCATGGCAAGGTCGGGGTCTGAATGATCTCGTTGATGTAACTGAAGCAGAAATTGATGCATCTCATCCACTTCTTCTTTGTAGCGCTCCTGGTCACGACGTGAGCGGTCGTGTGGACTCAATGGCTCTTGAGCTAAAGAAAGAGATGGCATCAATCGCTATGGGAAGCGTGGAAGGTTATGCTGTCGCTGAGAGAATGGTTCAATCAGCATCGAAGAGAGGCACCTGGGTCTTACTTAAGAACTGTCATCTTTGTACAGACTGGCTGCAAGATAGTCTCATCAAAAAGTTGCAGACGATTGGATCAGTACCGCATCCCGATTTTCGATTGTTTATGACAAGCGTAATCAGTCCAAAATTACCAACCGCTTTACTTCGTCTAAGCGATATTATTGTTGCCGAAGCGCCATCGGGTATCAAAGCCTCACTGACTCGCTTCACATCAAGTATATCAAGTGACCGCTTCGATGACCCTATACGCAACCGCCTGTATCTACTTTTGGGTTGGGTTCACGCCGTTATTCAAGAAAGGCTGCGTTATATTCCTTCTGGATGGACCGAAGCATATGATTTCACTGAAGCTGACGCTCAGCATGCTTTGGATGTAATCGACAAACTCTTGGACGATGCCAGTCGTGGCAGACACACGGTTGATCCAGAAAAATTGCCATGGGATGCCATTCGGGCGACATTATGTAAGGGCATTTTTGGAGGACGAATTACCAAGGATGTCGATCAAAAAATACTTGACGAGCTTATTTCTGCACTTTTTATCCCATCTTGTTTTGATGTGAACTTCAAGCTGGTTGATATAGAGCAAGCTCCTTGCCTCCCTGAAATGACAACGAAAGACAATTGTTTTACATGGATTGAAGCATTGGATGATTACACGCCTCCTACATGGATTGGTTTGGATGGATCTGCGGAAACTGCCCGATCAGAAGCAATCGCAAGATCAGTAATGACGAAAACGAATAAGGTTCAAGAAATTTTCAGTAGTTTTGACCGCTGAGTAAGGAACAACAGGTTGAGATAGTTGATAATCAAGTACCCAAGTAAACAATATTGTTCATCCTTTTATCTATTTTACGTGATCCATTTTCCTCGGCCTCCACTCGACACCTTTCACGAAGCAGCTTGCATGGAAGGTTGCTACTTGATGCAGGAAAAATCGCAGTCTCCTCAAACCAAGGTCCTAATACTTATCATTGGTGTTAGACATCATGATCTCCCTTGGTAACATCCTGGGGTGGTACTAGTGCTACCCCTATTGATTGGCTATCACCAGGTTGTGATGATTGGGATTGTAGATTGCACCACATTAGATTCCCAGGGAGTTAGTGAGGAAGTAGGCGGAAGTTATCAAAACGTCGCAGATCACGTGTGCGAGCTAAAACGCTCTTACTGAGTCATCAGTCGCGGGACAATGTATCGTACATACGTATCATACATACTAACTACGTATCTACGTCGAGATTTGAGGCAGAATAATTGAAACGCTAAACCATATTGTTTAGGTATTT
>Ga0115005_10001907_pt1 | contig 16692 bp, 14 predicted proteins | sample ArcOceMetagenome_FD_87163 | JGI IMG/M metagenome (GOLD analysis project Ga0115005, IMG submission 87163) | Marine eukaryotic phytoplankton communities from Arctic Ocean - Arctic Ocean - Greenland ARC118M Metagenome | ecosystem: Environmental > Aquatic > Marine > Oceanic | place: Arctic Ocean... | reverse complement strand
TGCTGCAACCCTCACCAATAACATGCAGTCTAACGCTCAAGATACTGCCACTAATGCTGAAAACTCATTTGGTCGAGAGCTATCTTTGTTGCGTCAGAACGATTGGAATTTTGATTACGACTTTAAGCCAGAAAAGAAGGATGACTAAAAATGTTTGCTGGAATACTAGATGGGATGCACGCCCAAGATGCGAAGAGCACAACCAATCGAAGAGAAGCCGCGAAGCTATTTAATGAACACTTAAAAAACCAATCAGACCTTGGTATCGCAGTGACCGAGGAGAGCTTATCGGATGCTTGGAACTCTAACTCAGGTGGAGTAATGCAGCGTCACGCTCCAACTCAGCAGCGTCTCCAAAGCATTGTTACTGCCCAGAACAAATCCCTTGCAGAGAAGCAGGCTGCTACTGACTTCCTGCAAATACAGAATAGCAATACGATGCGTGGGTATATAACTGACGCTAGAAATGAGGCATTTGCATCAGCAGCAATGCCAAACAGTGGTGTATTTGAAGATGGGGATTATGACAAAATTTATAATTCTATTTACGATTCATTACCAGAGGGTTTAAGAGAACAATACTCTACGATGAGTAATCAAGGTCGGAACACTGGCAAAGAGTACACAGCCTACAGAAATCAAAAGATTGGAGAAGTTGCCACACAGATTAAGTTGCTAGGTGAAAGCAACATATTTGATGTAGAAACAGTTCAGACTTTTTTCCCTAATACTCCAACAAGTATAATCAAAGATATACTCGCTTCGCAGCAAGCAGACCGCGAACAAGTTCTGACAGGCTATGGTCAAGCTAATGCAACATATGAGAGGGGAGTTATTACATGGGAAGGTCAGCAAGTCACGCTCAAAAGACAAGAACAGGAGGCTATTACGGCTGCTGCCCGTCTGCTGGTAACTCAATCAAGGGATGATACAGATTATGCGATGAAACTAGCGAAAGCTGAAAAAGATATTGCTCGTGAGTTAATTACAGATAGGCAAAAAGATGTTGTATTTGAGCAGGGTGTGTTGACATACAACTTTAACTTTGAAGAGGCTACCAAAGACGCAGCTCAAAAAATCCTAAATCAAGGCTATGCAGATGTAGAGAGAGGTAGGAAAACAATACAAGAAGACTTAGCTGCTGGTCAGCAAGAGAAAGTCAACGATCAAACGAATCTTAATAACGAACGAGCTAATGCGAACTATCTACCAGACCAGCTAGATAAAGTGAATGTAGTCTTGAAGGCACAAATGAAAGTCAACCAAGCCACACTGGAGAGCGTTACATCTGCCCTAGCCACTCGCGGAATTACTGATCAAACCATTATCGACAACACTTGGAATTTAGTCAACGCCACGCAGTCTCAGCAACTCATGACTGAGATGACGCAGACTAAATTATCTAATGCAGCAACACTAGCGAAGGATGAAGCTAACATACTGAAGATAGTCCAAGATGATATAGTGACTAACCAAACTAAAATATCCAACCATCTGGGAGCAATCTCAGCGTCTGATGAAGTAGTATCTGCTGCGAATATAGTTGCAGGTCGATATGATATATCGGATCAACAGATTGGCTACTTCCAAGATTTTGTAAAAGAAAGCATCAACAATGGGTCTTGGGAAGGTGCTAGTCAGGTAGATATTTTGAACTCAATGTCAGAGTTTGCAGCTCAAGAAAACCCGACCTTTGCATCAAAGAAGGCACAGCTTGTCGCTCAAGCTAAACTGCGGATTGGGCCTGACCCCTATACTCCACTTGGGTATAAAAGATACGTTCAAGAGACCTCTGATGAGTTTAATGTTCACTTGAAGTCCATGGAGACTGCAAGTGAAAACAAAAACCTTATAGATTTCAAGGTTGCTAAAGGCGCACTAACTTCCTTACTTCTGGAAATGCAGGCCGACACAAAATCGAGAAGGTCAATACCTCAAAAAGTCTTTGGTTCAACTGTTACTCCAGAAGAAGTAACGTCATCGTTACAACTTATGGAGGACTTAGTGATAGATATGGCAGCCAAAGGCGATATGACAGCGCCAGAGGAAGCTGCGAAAGAGGTAGTCCATAGCAGACCGTTTAATGATGAGCTATATCGCCTACCATTAAACGGAAGTGCAGACTTAATGACCATGGATTTTGAAGCGGCAATGTCTGTTATTAATGGAAACATTGAAAGAAAAGAAGGAAGGAAGCCTTACCTTAAATATCAGCAAACAATGCTTGAGTCTCAAAAGAAGTTCATCACCAGTGTTGAGGCTTATGATCTTAAGGCATCGGAACTTAAGAAGCCAAATTTAAGTTTCGATGAGAAGAAGCAGATCGATAAAGAGCTAAATATAATGGCCGAAGACATACGATACCTACAGAGAACAGTTAGGCAGGTTATAAGAAAAATACAGTAGGACGACCAAAACTCGGTACTCCAATACAGTTTCCTTAATAAATTAATTTCGGAAACTGGAGTACCGAATGTCCTTACCCAATGCCAATGCAATCGCACGACAAGCTAAAGTTCGAGCTGAATTAGAAGCTCAAGATTTCTCATCCACATCCTCTACGTCATCCTACCTTCAAGACACGCCAGACGATCAAGTCCTCAGTGACCCTCGTGCTCTGGCTGACATCCGTGACTACTACCGCAAATGGAAGGGCCGATACTTTTCAGATGACAAAGAGATGCTGGAGGAGTTTCATGAAGATCAATCTTGGAATAACCTAAATACAGCAGGCGCTGGAATAAATTGGGCAGAAGCCAGTAGCTCGAATGAAGAACAGCGTGCTCACATGTCACGCATGACTTCCCTTTACCACAAAGTCCCAATGCTCAATAGCAAGGGTGGCTTTGCTGATAAAATCGGTGGGTTCAATGTCGCAGCTAACATAGGCCAATCTATTCTGGCTGACCCTCTTAACCTTATCGGCTTCGGTGCTGGCGCTGCGGTGGGCAAAGCCGCTGCTCGTGGAGCTGTAGCGGTTGGAGAAAGTGGTATGCGAGCTGGGGTAAAAGCTGCTGCCAAACGTGGTGCATTAGTCGAGGGTGCAGTTGCTGCTCCTATTGGAGTAGGCATCGATGCACTAACTCAAGGCTACCAGCAAGAAGTTGGATTGCAAGATGAGTACAGTGTGGCTCAAGGGGCGATGGCTGGCGGTATCGGTCTGGCTGCTGGCGGTATCTTGGGTGGAATCATGGCGGCATTCTCTGGAGCATGGGGTGCTCGCATAGGAGCCAAGCAAGCGCAGCGCCTTCTTGATGAAGGCTATACTCCCGAATCAATTCCAAAGATGACTCAAGCGGAAGTTGATTTCGCCATGACTCCAGCAGGAGCTACTGCAAAGCTAGAGACAGAAACTCAAGCCGCATACGAACAACGCGCTGAGATAGAAGCCACAGAGTCAGCTCAATTTGATGCGATGGAAGCTCAACGCGCTGCGATGGATTCAGCAGAGCTAAAAGTTCCAGCACAAGAGGCAATCAGTTGGGTAGATAAAGATGATTACGATGTGCTCACTGGAGCCATTGATCTAGTTCAATCCAAGCTCGAAGAAACTGCTGAAACACAGGCTCGTGCTCCGCTGATTGCCCAAGGTAAATTACTGAATCGCACCCGTACAAAACTACAGCGTGGTGAAGTTCGTCTTGCAGAAATACAAGAAGAATTAAAAACCGCAACTGGTAAGCAGCAAGAGGCTCTATTCAAGGAAGCTGAAGATTTAACTGATCTCAAAGAATTTGTTATTCAGATTCGCAATAAACTTGAGACGGCTCAAAACCCACCCGAAGCTGCCCCAGCAACACAAGCTCTTTTGGAGCAGTCAGCGCAGACCCCAAAAGCTGAAGTTGCTGACCCTATTTCCCCATCCACAACTCTGGAACTAGCCCCGTCTCCTGCAACAAAAGCTGTTTCATCTTCCATAGAACCTTCCGTAGCTGAAGCTGTATTAGATGCTCCAGTCATTGATGATCTATCACCTACAGCGTTAACAGACGATGCAATCGAAGCCGCAGTACCAGAGGCTAATCCTGTTGGTCGCCCTAAATCTGAATTAACCAATGAGGCTATTACACTACTTCAAGAGTTAGGCGTTGAACAAAAGGCCATAGATAGCGCAGTTAATAGTAAGCGGCCAAAGGCGCGTAAAGTTCTAATGAAGAGAATCATTAAGGAACTTGGCCTTGAGAAAGATGGGGAGGACTTAGACTCTATTAATATTACTACTCTGGCTGGGCGAATAAAAGATTACACCGACTCTAAAGCTACTCCAGTAGTACCAGAACCCGATGACATCATTACTCCAGCCCAGACATTAGGTGACACTGCTACTGGCCCAGACATTACCACCGCCCAGATTGTGTCTGATATTCCAGCCATGGATGATGTCAAAATTTATGATGACATTCTTGAGCTTTTAGATTTAGAAGCCCCAAGAACTAAAGAGGCTTCTGTTGCTGATCCTGTTGCCGACCCTGTTGTTGATCCTACTGTAAAGCTCGTAGACCCAAAAACAACTGACCCAGAGCCATTGCCAATAGAAAGTTTTGAGAGCACTTTGGGTGATCTAGGATTGACTGATCAAGAGGCGGTTGTGTTAAGGCAAGCTATCAATCCTGTCGTTTCGAGGACTATGAAAGCGGAAGAGGTCTTAAATATTACTCTTAACGACCTTGACCAATTAGCAACTAATCTTACAAATGAACGCTGGAGTAGAACATCTACTCTAATGAAGAGCCTCATGGAGGCAAACAAAGCCATTGAAGATGTTCGTGCAAAGCTGCTGCCTAATGGAGTCATGAGAAACACTCAGTCTCGTAAAGCAGCCATCATTGAGATACGGGAAAAGTTTGCATCCCATGGCCCTGAGTTCGTAGAAAATGCAGTTGCTTTATTGGATCGCTTTGGAGATTTGGGTCACGCAGATGTAGCTCCTATTTTTAAAAGAGGAAAGAGCAAAGGAGCCGAGGGTAGTTGGACACCTTCATATAACAAAAATGAAGTTAACATCGCTGATGGAATAGGTGTGAACGCCCCTAAGCTAGCAACTTTCTATCATGAAATGGCCCATTGGATGTACGGCAACATACTCACTCCTACCCAAAAGATTGATTTCATGAACGCAATGGGAAAATACTACAAAGAAGACGGAAGCCTAGATGTAGATAAGATGGCTGACGCACTTCCCATTGGTAGCGAATACCGCGTATCGAGTGGAAAGTCTCAGATTGGAAACAAGCAAATCTTCCACAACTCAGACCTTTCTCCGCAAGAGTTTTTTGCAGAAAGTTTTTCTTTATTTGCGATGCGATCCCATGCCTCACCAGACGCTCAGTTAGAGACGTACTTCCAGAAAGTTCAAGTATATTTTAAATATCTGTACGAGCGTTTTATTAAACAGTCTGGAATAGTTGATCCTGATTTAGAACGCTTGTTCATCAATATCATTCCAAATGAGAAGCAGCACCGCGATTTACTAACGTCAAATGTTAAGCAGGTCTCGCTGCAAGAAGCTGCTCCTAAGACACCTACAGGTCAAGCTATTAAAACTCGTATTGGAATGAACAGCTTCCATAATGAGAACATAGAGAGCGCCCTTGGTGACAGCGACATGGTTGAGCCAATGAAGGAATTGGCGAAAGAGTTCTTTTCATTAACCAGTGAGCGAAGCCCTACGGGGAAGTTTAGACAAGTTGCTTCAATGTATAATGAACTCCGAAAAGCCTCTGAGGAAATCTATACAATTATTCGTGAGAAGTCTGCTGATGACAAAGGTAAGTTAGGTAGTGAGCTTACTCCAGATGAGTGGGCAGACTTAGAAGCAGGCATGATAGACATGCCAATGGAAGCGGAAAAGGAATTATCTTACGCGCTTGCGAAGTATTGGGAGACTGGTGGTGTTCGTGCAATAGTTCACAAGCTAGATGACACTTTGCGTGCTCAGTATTTCCGCAATGAGCAAGAGCTTATCTTGTCTGGCATGTCTAAAGATGCCTTCCCTGATGCGCTTGAAAAATATCGTGATGGATTCAAGATCAAGCTGGCTTACCAAGGAGTTAAGCCGACAATCGAACCTTCACTAGAAACCCTTGTTACTTGGGCTAATAAAGCTAATTCAAAGCCAGTTAAGAAGACTCCTCGTGATAAATTTAATTCTGAAAAGTATGCAGTCAAAGGCCTTCCTATTGAGGAACTTACCACTCTGGCCGCAGGGAATGACAGTAAAGCACCAGCAGCGGCAGCTAAACTTTTAGAGAGGTGGAAAAGTACCCCTGCAAAATTGCCTAAAAACTTTAAAGAAGATGCAAGGTACAACAAGTTAGACACTCCAACCCTTACAAATCTTTTGCGTAATGCAATTATGGATGACGCTGCTGGAGACACAAATGCGGCAGAGAAACTAACAGCAATGCGACTTGAGATGGTGAGGCGCGGAGAGAAACAAAGAGCAAAACAGGCAGGAAACAATACTAAGCTGAATCGCATTGTCAGGGTGCTCGTAGAAAAAGAGGAACGCCTATTCAATGGGCCAGTCGATCTTGAGACAGGGATACCGAATGGTATATCTACTCAGGGGCAAGAGTTTATACAGATGTTCACCCATCGCTCTGATTTGATACAGAACTCATTGCGTCAAGTGATGTCTCGATTTTTAAATATGCTCGATATGGAAACCAACAGTGAGTTTTTAAACACTAAATTCTTGAGTGCTTTTACCCTGCTGGACGACCTTGAAGGTCACTGGGGAAAAATTGGCGACCCCAATACCCCTTATGCTAGAGACATGATTAACCCAGTTGATCTAAGCTCTAAAGAAATGAGAGCGTTCTTAAGCAGAGTCCGTAAGGATGTCACCAATATAGCTTCAATATCAGGAGATAGCACCGATGGAATTAAAGATGGTATAAGAGGCATGGCTCGTCTAGCCCTAAGAACTCACGCGATCCCCTCCTCCAGTAAGATTACTATTTTAGAAACTTATCGCCTTCAGCCAGAGGCAATAAAGAAGCGTGTTCGCAGGCATGTTGGGGGAGCTGCGAGTGAACATCAAGAGATGGAGCACTTTTTCACGGAGTCTTTTATTCACTTCTTGTCAGGGCATTTTCCACACAAAGAAAATATCTTTACTGGGCTAACTAACAGGGAAGCTAACGCTGTAATCGACATCTTTGATGATGTCCGAGATAGCGTTAGCTACCTGACTGATGGTGTGGTTGATAAGCACAAGTTAGTTGGAATTTTTGACGAGCTTGCTTACGCCAAACCTCTTCGAGTCAACAAGTCCAAGGTGCAGCAATCTGATGCTTTAAAAGATACTTTCTTAAGAGCAGTCCTTCCGAAGGTGAAGGATAAAATGACCAATAGTTACATGAACTATTTAGAGAAATCCAGCCCAACTCGATTCAAGTTAATGAATAATGCAGCCAGAGGTATTGGTCGCAAAGCAGATGGTTCCATCCAAATCCTCTGGCACTCTAGCCCGAATGGTGCAGCATTTGACCGCAATAAAAATCCTGTGCTTAGACCTTCTGCCGATGGTCGCCATGGCAGGGGCATTCACGCTACCACTAATGCCAATGTAGGATTCGAGACGTTTGCAAAACGTCCTACACTTTTGGCGCTGCAAAAATCCATGGATGTTCTTGCACAAGAAAAAGGCATAAGTGAAAACTCTTTAACAGCTTATGGCCCATCAAAGTATGAGGCGATGATGGGTAATGTGAAGCTGCTTCATGAGGCGCAGATGGACAGTTCTCACTATGGAGAAAGTATTGTCGCGGCACAGAATCAGATTAGGGCTAAAGAACAACTCTTATCTCGACTAAGTAGAGAGGGCAATGACCCAGACCGAGTTGCTTCAATGGAAGCGGAGTTAGACAAGAGCCTTTCTCGTTTAGAGTTCTTTAACCAAGCGTACATTATGGCCGATGAGGAAGTTGTTAAGCTCAACCGCATCCTCAATGAGGTTGTTGGCTATGAAGCAGACCCAGTAATGATACCTCTCATTGTTGGTGCTGAACGGATCGCTATGTTTGATAAAACCCTTCATCGTCCAGACAGTGATTTGATCAATGAAATACTGGGTCGCGTGAAGGAACTTGAGTCTAAAACTACTGACCCTACAGACAGCCAGCAAGTTATTCTAAGTGGTACTGAGGGTGGCCTTGCCCAGTCAATTGCAGAGGCAGTTGCGGATACAGTGGACACTAATCTTGATAACACTTTAAGTGGCCAACAATTCTACAATATCCTGGAGTCAACCATATCAGATGAAAGTCTGGACGGAAAAACCTTAGCTCGTGAGTTCATTGACGACATGCTGGAGTCACTGGGCTACGAGGCAAAAGTGGGTAGTACGGCAAATCGTATAAATACCAATGATGAGTTTGGAGAACTTAAAACTTCAGAGTTGGTTGAATACGAAGAGGTTGTATTCTTTGATAACAAAAAGTTGCACCACCTTGCATCTGATCTATTCGATGAAGAAAGTCCTATGCTTTATAGTGAGCGCAGAGTTGTTGACACTGATGCGGATAACCCAAACTTTGCCGTTCTTACTGCTATCATTAATACAGAAGGCATTATCAATAATCGAGGCTGGGCAGATGCTGTTACTCCAATGGAGGATCAAGGTGCTCCTCCAACATTAACATCTGCAATGGTGGCTGTAGCAAAAGGCAAGCCATTATCAGAAGCTCAAGCAAAAACTCTTGCTCAGTATGGGCCGAAGCAGTTCTTCTCCAAAGGTTCTGATCGTCTCCGCAGCAATGGCATGAAGTGGTTAGGTGATTTCATCCAGCCCCTTTCTGGTTCTGGCTTTCATGAAAAGCAGAACTCTGAGCTTGGTCGGAGGATTATTCCTATTATCCAAAAGATCAAAAAGTTACCTGACTCAAAAGGTGTCCTTGGATCATGGGCCTCAAAGAATAATCCACTCAGAACTAATCAGCCAGAGAGCGTGACTCGCATTGTTAAGACGCTTCGTAGGCCTCTTGGTCATGAGTCAGAGAAGCGCCTGTCTCCAGAAGAGTTCGCAATCTATCAAGACCTTCGCGCAGTGTTCTCTCAAGAAGCGATCAGCTTAAAAGAGGCTGGTGTACTCATGGGCAACATAGAGGATTACTTTCCGCAGGTGTGGAACAAAGAGGCAATGTTGCGTGACAAAGAATTAGTCATCTCAGAGCTAACTCGCCACCTGATGCGTGAATCAATCACTGAACGCAATGCCGACATCGCTCCCCAACAAGCTGAAGATAAAGCTCGCAAAATCTTTAATCGTTTGACTGATGATGATGGCGTGTACATGCCACCCCCAACAGGTGGACGAAGGGAAATAACAGGTGATCACATTGATTACCAGAGGATGTTGCGACTTGATAAGTACCCTGATTCTCTTGCGTCTCTTGATAAGTATTTAGAAAAAGACCTTGAGGGCATGATGACCAAATACTTTGACCTCTCTACTCGCAGAGTATTGATGGCGAATAAGTTTGGTACAGACTCCCATGGTTACTACGACTACCTGTATACAGTAGAGCATGGCCTCCGTGGTGTTGTTGATTTAATCACCAAAGGCAAGGTGTTCTCTCGTGAGCTTATTATTCCAGATGCTGAAGGGGCAATAAAGAAAACCTTTGAGAACGACCGATTCACTCCAATGACCCAAGACCCAGCCCAAGCACAAGAGATTGCAAACCAAGCATTGGAAATTGCAAAACTTCAAGGGCCAAATGCAGCGCGTGATTTCTTGATTGCCACTCATCCGAAAGCAACACAGTCTTGGGAGAAGAGAGCAGATGCCATTGCTAATGCTCTGGCCGAGTTTGAAGGCAAGCAGGGCATGATCCAAGAGAAAGAGTACAAGTTTACTCAGGGTCTATTTAATGTAACCCAGCGCAAGCCTGTGTCTCCACAAGACACATTCTTTAAGCAGGCCAACAATACATCCAAGGTGCTTCGATCTATTAACGCAGTGTCGCTACTTGGTTGGACTACGCTCACCTCGCTTGGTGACGTAGCCTTGCCGCTTGTTCGATCTGGCAATTTCAGGGCATGGGCAAATGGCTTGCGAAAGTATGCGGCTGACCCTCAGTATCGAGAGGATATTCAGAAGGTCGGTGTTGCCATTGAGAACCTGACTCATGAGCGCCTGACTGGATTGGTTGGGGCTGATTCAACCAAAGCAACCAACGCTTTCTTTAACTTTACTCTGCTGACTCCATGGACAAACATGAACCGAGAGATGTCTGGTGCAGTATTCCATCAGGCTGTTATCTCTGAGCAGCGCACCGCCCTGACAGCCCCAAAAGGCTCTAGGAAATATCGCACCTCAATGCGCTTCCTAAACCGATATGGTCTTGCTCAGTTCGGAAAGCAGGGTGCTAAAGATTTAAACGATCCTCGTGTCTTTGAGAACGATGCTGTCCGAGAGGGCATGATCCGCTTCGCTAACGAGTCGATCTTTACTCCAAACAGTAATGATGTGCCGCTGTGGGCGCAGACTCCGTGGGGAAGCATTGCCTTCCAGCTCAAGTCTTTTCCATTGATGATGCAACGCATGACCTTGGGAGAGGGTGGAATAGTTGGAGAAGCGTTTGGTCGAGTCGATGGTGAATGGAAAGGTAATCCATATCCGTTACTTTACGCACTAACGATTGGTGCAGGATTTGGTATGGCATCCATGGCATCCAAAGATGTATCTCAAGTGCGAGGCGGTGACGATGATCAGAGTGCCGCACTTCGTAATCGGAACCTGCTTAAATCACTCGGCTACGACAAGAAGATTCATGGCGAAGAGAACGACTTTGCTGGATGGTACTTGGAAGGTTTGATTCAAATGGGTGGGTTAGGTCTACTTTCTAACATGCTATACGATTCAACACAGCAACTAGACAACGGAGCCTATGGGCAAATTCGTGTTCTCTCCACGCTACTTGGCCCATCAGTTGGTTTATTTGGTTCGGCCTACAATGTAGCGGCAGGAGGTGCCGATGCGCTTGGGGATGCAGCAGGTAATGAATCTACCAACTCTAAAGAGCGTCAGGGTGTTAGAGAGCTAATGGGTCGAGTGCCAGTGCTTGGGGGAATCAAAGGCCTTAAAGAGAGTGTGGTGGATTCTTTAGCTGGCGAGTCTGAAGTAGGTCAATCCAAACCTAAGTCTGGATGGGGTGGTGGATTTGGTAGCGGTGGATTTGGTGGAGGTGGTTTCTAATGAATGAATACGCCAGCCCTCACTTTAAATGGTCTGAGTTTGCGTGTCGATGTGGGTGCGGTTGCACCTACGTCTCTCAGGATGCTATCGATAAGTTAGAGGAGCTTCGAGTCCTACTTGGCGCTCCACTACGAATCAACTCAGCGTGTCGATGCCCGATCCATAATGCCAAGGTTGGAGGAGCGCCATTGAGTCAGCATCGATCAACTGAGCGTAGCCCTTCAACAGCATTTGATATTGCCATTGGTGGACACGATAAGCAGGACATCATTCGTCTGGCTGAACGTGCTGGATTTGGCGGCATCGGAATTAGTTACAAAACTTTTGTTCATGTAGACGATAGGCCTAACAAGGCAAGGTGGTAAGTATGTGGGATATGATTGGAGCAGCATTAACAGGAGGAGCCACAGGTATTTTTGGTTCCGTAATATCAAAAGGTCTTTCGATCTGGCAGTTCAAAGAAGAGGTTAAGTCAAAAAAAGTAGACTACGAGCATGAAACAGTTTTGTTTGAGCTTCAGTTAGCTTCAAGAAGAAGTGAGATGGAGAGTGAGCAGGCGATTGTAAGCGTAGCAGCGGAAAAGTCGGTTCGCGTAGCCTCATACAAACATGCAAGTAATGTTGGTGAGACTAGCGTGTGGGTCAACAACGTCCTTCGTTTAGTGCGACCAGTGTTGACTTTGTTAATGGTGGGATTGACTGCTTACGTTGCTTCTAATTTTGAAGTAGTTACCCAGAAAGAGCTGGCTGCTCAAATCATTGCAATCACATCTATGTGTTTTGCTTGGTGGTTTGGCGACAGAACCAAAGTGTCTAAGTCGGCTTAGTTACTCTCGTGGCTGTGGATGATACCGCATATATTTGCTGGGATCATTGCAGCCTTCAGTTCCTCCGCAACCTCCGCAAAGCCATGAGCCATCCTTGACAGGTTTAGAGAACTGACAACTTGATGCCTCGACTGGCACAGCCATGTCACTCCAGCATACATCTCTTTTAAAGCACCCTCGACATCGCCAGTCAGTTATATCGACACTTATCTTGGCAGCATCACCATTCAATACAGTGACAATGCGCTGCTTTAGGTAGCTCCATTCGATCTGATCAAACTCCACAATCTCAGCGTGATACCGAGACTTGTCTTTATTGTATGCAATGAAGAATGCTTCTTTCATATCAGCCAGTGCCATGTACATCATCAATTGACAGTAGTAAGAATGGTGTGAAATCTTCACGCCCTTGTTCAGAAACTTTTGGAAGCTCGTGTTGTTCATGGATTTTATTTCAAGGATGTAGGTCTTGCCATCCAACTCAATCATGCCATCAGTGTGAGAACTGATGTGGCCTCCCAACTCCTGATAGCTCCACTGCTCTCCAGTTTCGGGATCGTTCTCGATGACCACTGCACCCTTAACTTTTTTAAGATCAGCAACAACAACCTCTTCGATCATGTGACCCATGGCAAAGATGCGCTTAAGAAACGCTGGAGGCTCAGTGTTTGGAAATCCTCTTAGACAGAATGCTAGGTTTGCATCACAAGGATTACCCACTCCACTGGCTCCTATGTACTTGCGAGACTTACTCTCGGTCTCCAAGTCGTAAGCCTCATCGATCAGCGTAATTAAATTAAGTGCTGGCGATTGGTCTGTCATTGAAAATCACCTTGTATAAATAAAGCCCGTGCGAAATATAAATCTTATCAACAGTGTGTGCGCCATGCTTGTCTTTGCGGAGGTGGCGAAGTTGTGCGCTAACGCTTGCCTCTGGATCACCCGTCTCTTTGGCGATTGAGGCTAGTGTCATAGGCACCCCACTGCGACAGACCTTCTTCACTCTATCAATCTGCCTACCCAACCGCTCGTCATCTCTGGCTGGGTCGTAATCACTCCCATCAAAATCTTTCATTGGCTTACTCCATAGGTATAAGACACAACTGAAGTAACTAGAGCCTTACCTTTATCTGTTAGAAAAACTCTTTTAACAACTTCCCCATCTTCGCTTGTAATGTCTTCAACAATTTTGACATAGCCCAAAGGTAGCTGCTTACGAGTCATAACGTCTTCAGACAACAACGCAATTATTCGAGAGACGGTGGGTTTAGACATGCCAAAAGCAGTCGCAATTTCACTTCCTGAAGTCTCGCCTCTTTGCATAATGAAGATTAAAACTTTCAATTGTCCAATCGTCAATTCGAGAGTCCGCTTTATACCTTTCTCATCTGTATAATCCGTCTGGTCTTGAATCGTCGAAATGAACTCTTGAAACCCTTTTAAAACTGCACTGCGTTTTGTAATATTCATAGCTTGCCTTGATCTTTGTTTTTAATAATAGCTTTAAGAACAGAACGAGTCACAGGGTTAGCTGTGCAAGCTAACATCCATTTTAACTCAGCTAAAGTTTTAGGCTTCTGCAACCGCTTCGCTAATTGTTCTCGTTCACTCACTGTCTGGCTCCAGAGGTATTAAATTTAAAAAATTCTACTAATCGCTTGCCTATTCCTTTCTGCAATATCGCTGCATAGCGTCATAGTTTCCACAAGAATTTTCAATCTTTCTGACGGAGGATAATTAGCCAACGCTACTTTAGCGTTAGGAGTTTCTTTCTCATTGCATGGTGTCTCAAAAAATAAGCTGTTATGTTCCTGCGTTAATGTCAGAGTTTGAGTTAACTCTGCAGCCAATCTCTCCAGAGTATCTAGCTGACTTAATAAAAAAATAGGTGGTTCAGCTATACCTGTTTGTGGTTGTGAGTTCGTGAGCATGCTAATAGAGCTTTCCGTTACGTGAGATGCGTACATTTTATTTATTTCCTTGTTAAGTTTATGTGTTTCTTTGCTACCCAAAAGCCCCAATGAAGGGGCGAAGGTATTTGAGACCACTCATCCTATGCTTTACGCGCTAACTAGAATGAGCTTGCCTAAAAGGTATGTCGTCATCAAAGCCATCGCTGCCACTAGGAGCCGCAGGAGACGAGGCAGGAGACGAGGCAGGTTGGCCAGATGGTGCGAAGTAAGGGTTGCTTGATCGCGGCTCTCCACCGCCTTTCCTGCGCTCTCCTTTGTCATCGTGCCAGTCGGCACCTTGAACTACATGAACCCCAACTTTTAGTCCTTTCATTTTTGCGATGTCAGGAGTTGGGTGTGAGTAGCCAGCTCTAACCAATAATGTCTTCAGCCTTCGCTGCCCAATTTCTTGAGCTTCAGCAGATGAATTATGAATATTCATATAGTCAACAACCTGACCTGCCCCATCCAATGATGTTAGCGTCACCGCCAAACGATGCCCTTTGTTGTTCTTAGTCTTACCAACTTCAGCTTTTGATATGACACAGATGTGTGCTCCAGCAGGGAGACTTGAGCCACCCTTGTCCTCTTCGAGTCCAGCTAAATCAATGCCAGATAAACCATTCCAATCACCCATAATTTTACTTCTCCGTTTTGGCAGCTTCTTCGCTAGCCAGTTTGTTAATCGTGTTTAAATGTTCAGCCCATTCGTGATCACCCATAGCCATTTTTTTAAACAGCTCTGTGATGTCATCACACTTCTCAATCGGCTTTAGTCGCCTTCGCGGATCACGCGCTTTTGCGTAATGCCCTTTGACCTGATCGGTAACTAAGTATCTTTTGACGGCCAACTTTCCATCAAGCTCACTTGTCACGCGCTTTCCGCAGAAAACGTGATCGAACAGGGCAGGGATTTGTTTACTCACCTTGCCACCCTTCACCATCGGCCAGTATGTCGTCTGGCCGTTATCATCCTCCTCCTCTGCTAGGAGACAGGTACATACAACGTGCATGTCCAAGTCTCTAATCCATTTCAATGCACCGATCATTAAGCGAGAGTTATCTCCCCACTTATCAAAGGTGTTCTTGTTGTCTTTATGCTTCTCTTCTAAAAATGACATGAGCTGATCTGACAGCTCGGTCACGCTGTCAATAAAGATAGCTTTGTATCCCATCGCTTTAAATTCTTTGCTTGCAATCATATTCATCGCTCCCCGAAAGGAGAACACACCCTCCTCTGGGCGATGATCACCACTCCATGAGGTGACAGGGATCACATCAATGGAGACGAGTGACAAGGACTTTAAGCCACCCTCCAAAGAGATGATCAAAGTTTTGCCATACTCACGCTGAACGTGAATTGCTTGGGTTGTTTTTCCGAACCCGTGGTGAGCACACAAGAGAGTTTTCTCGAAGTGAACATCTGCGTCAGTCGTTGATAGAACTTTGAACATTTACTTAGCCTCTATTTTTATCTTAGGTTTGCTAGCCGAGCGAGTGAGCGCACTCGCCAGCACTGCGCGGTCTAAATCTGATGCGCTTTCGTATCGTGCCTTAGTCACTGCGTATGAAACTTTCACACAGGTAGGCATGCCATCTGCGTCCTCATTGTATAGGTTAGACATGACCTCCTGATCCCACGCTAACTTTTCTGAAACAACGGATGTAACTGTTAACTTGTCTGTGTGAAACGCACGCTCACCAGACTCCCGAAAGGAAGGAGGCAATGCCATGCACAACTCTGCTGTCACTGTGTCTAAGGCTGTTTTAGCTTCTGCGAATCTTTGCCTGTTTACTACAACATCAAGCGCGAGATTTTCTACACGCTCTGCTATTTGCTTGAGTTCATGATGTGATTGGGTTACTTCAGTTGGCGCAATAGCTTCATCAGAACCTTCATAGTTTGATGGATCAAACATTCCCATTCGCTTCTCCCGTATTTATTACTTAATAAAATGTGATCTAATTTGTAATCATCTGAATGATATGTCATGATTGTGACGAAATCAATACATTTTTTAAAGCGGAGAAAAGAAAAAATGTCAGTCCAGTACAGATTAAACATTAACCGATTATTCAGAGACCTTGGTGGGCCAAGTCAAATGGCCAGATATACGGGCCACCCAAGAACTAGCTTCTATCGTTGGATCAACAGTGACAGCGTTAACTCTAAACTTCTTGAAGATATAAAGACTGCGTTCCCAGACATTGAGCTGGACTTTTATTTTGAACCCATCGAAGTTAGGGAAGTCATCGCTCGGACGGGTCACATAAAGAAGGGGCTTCCACCACGGACAATAGATAGGGAGCTGACAGTCAAGGAAAAGAATGCGCTTAAGACGTATCACAAATAATGAGGGAGGAGGCATGAGCAAGGAAAATTTAGAAAGGGCTTTGGAATATCTGGAGGCTGGCTGGTCTATAATTCCGCTGTCTTCAGTGGAAAAGCACCCACTGGTAAAGTGGAAAAAGTATCAGACGGAACACCCAGCCACGGAAGATTTAGAGCGATGGTGGGAAACTTGGCCAGACGCAGACGTAGGAATAGTGACGGGTGCTATCTCTGGCCTGTGCGTAGTCGATGCAGACAATGAGGCATCTGTTGATCGCGCCAAGCTGGAGGGTTACATCTCCCCCATCTAAGTGAAGACGAAGCGTGGGTGGCACTACTACTTTGCTCATCCCATGGACGGAGTAATCCGTGGCCC
>Ga0115005_10001906_pt1 | contig 16693 bp, 14 predicted proteins | sample ArcOceMetagenome_FD_87163 | JGI IMG/M metagenome (GOLD analysis project Ga0115005, IMG submission 87163) | Marine eukaryotic phytoplankton communities from Arctic Ocean - Arctic Ocean - Greenland ARC118M Metagenome | ecosystem: Environmental > Aquatic > Marine > Oceanic | place: Arctic Ocean... | reverse complement strand
TTAAGCTCCTTATTATTTATCGGAGCATTTAGTTTCATCAACTATATCAACCAAAATAAAAACTTCAAATCTCCTTTTAATAATGATAATGAAATTGCCAAATTGATTACTTACGCGATTCCTACGATCTGTATCTTTGTAATTTATGCTGCCTTCAAAAATGAAATTTCTCTTTATTGGAATCAACTTTCTGTGATGTCTGAATTAAATCTAGATTCAAGTACCAGCAGTTACAGAAAGAATATTCGAAATAATAATTTGCAATTATTTAAAAATATTTGGGTCATCAATTACTCCATTCTTTTTGCGATCATCCTTTCCTTCTTTAATATATTAAAATTAAAAAGCAAGCAGTTCGGTTATCTCAATCTAACTTTAAATATTATTGCTTTGCTAGCATTTTTGGGAGCCGGACTTTTGATCTTGAGTGATTTACGGGAAAACTATTTGGAACAAACACAAGCTGAATATTATTCAATTACTCAGTTCAATTTATGGATTCGCTACCTCTCATTTATTTTTGTAGGAGCATTGTTATTTACGCTCTATAAATTTCGGCAACAAATGTTTTTCGATAAAATATTTAAAATTGGATTTGACTTTATTTTATTCGGATCAATCTTATGGATAGCGAGCAGCGAATTAATTCATTGGATGGACATCGGTTCTTCTTCCAAATCTTACAAAATAGAATTAAGTATTTTTTGGGGATTTTATTCTTTAACTCTAGTAATATTGGGCATTTGGAAAAGAAAAAAACATTTGCGAATTGGCGGAATAGTTTTATTTAGCTTGACTTTGCTTAAACTTTTCTTGTATGATTTAGCTCATTTGAATACCATTTCAAAAACCATCGTGTTGGTTTCCCTAGGGATTTTGCTTTTGATTATTTCATTTTTATATAATAAATACACGCTTAAAATATCAGCAGAAGATGAAAATTAAATTATCAATTATAGTCCTTTTAGCGATAGCTTTAAATTCTTTTGGGCAAATAAAACAATACAATTACAAAAGTAAAATTAAAGGCATCGACAGCCAATGGCATCAATTAATTTTACCTAATCATATTTTTGGAGAAGTTTCCAATGATTTAAATGATTTAAGAATATTTGGAATTACATCCGAAAATGATACGATTGAAGCGCCTTTTATTTTGGATAAAAAGGAAGAAAAAAACGCTATTGAGAAAGTAGATTTTAAAATGATCAACCAATCTAAAAAAGGAAATGATTATTATTTCACTTTTGAATTGACCGTTGAAAAAGACATCAATAAAATTATTTTAGATTTTGAGCAAGTAAATTTTGATTGGCGAGCCGCCCTAGAAGGAAGTCAAAATCAACAGGAATGGTTTTCTATTTTGGAAGACTATCGCTTGGTCTCGATCAAAAATGGAAGGACTAGTTTTAATTTTTCCACCTTGAACTTTCCCAATTCGAAATACCGATATTTTCGAGTAAAAATTAATGCTGACCAGCAGCCTACCCTACGCTCTTCGAAGATCATTTCACAAAAAACTACCCCAGGGAATTATAGAAATTTCGCTATCAAAAAAATGGAATCCAAGGAGGATAAAAAAAATAAAACGACCATTATTGAGCTCGATTTAAAACAACCTTTGCCGGTAAGTTATCTGGAAATTAACGTACAAAATGAAATCGATTTTTATAGACCAATGGAAGTAAAATATCTTGCGGAAAGTCTAGAAACGGAGCAAGGTTGGAAATATAATTATCGCACCTTGACCAGCGGAACGCTGAATTCTATCGAACCAAACATTTTAAAATTCCCAGGTCAAATCGCAAAACAACTTAGACTGATTATCCAAAATAAAGATAACGAACCACTCCAAATTGATCAAGTAATCGTTCAGGGAATTGAACATCATATGATTGCTCGGTTTACCAAAGAGGCAGATTATTTTTTAGTTTTTGGAAATAAAAATGCTAGAAAATCCAATTATGATATTGCCCGATTTAGAGAAAACATCCCTGCTAATTTAACTTCATTGACCCTTGATAAAATGCAACGCATTGAAAAAATAGCGCAGCAAAAAAAAGAACCTTTGTTTAAAAATAAACTTTGGCTCTATGGAATTATGGGTTTGATTATTTTACTTTTAGGTTGGTTTTCGTTGAAGATGATTAAAAGTGGGACTGACTAATTTATTTATGCTTACGCAAAGAGTTCTAAACGCTAAGGAGATATTTTATTATACTATACTCACAAGTATGATTTTTTTACTCGGAGGAAACCAAGAAGGAAAAGGCAACGGACATTTTGCTTTACTCAATAGTGTCAAACACAAACGACTAGGCGTGCAACAAGCTGATGCTTACAAAGCAGTTGGTTTTAAAAAAGACGCTAGAGATTTTTCCAGCGCTGCTAAAATTCTAAAAGATATCGGCGTTAAATCTATTCGCATGTTGACTAATAATGATAAAAAAATTGATGCATTAAGGCAACATGGAATTGAAGTGGTGGGTATTCAGAAAATTGAATTGTAATCTCATATTTTATCAAAAAGATTGAACAACAACAAAATGAAAAAAGCATTTTTACAAAAAACGCTCTTCGCATTACTTATCATTTTTTCTTTTTCAAATTGTGAAAGTGATGATATTGACATGAAACAAAACTTAAATCAAAATGAGTGTGATGAAAATATCAGACCTTGGAGAATTCCTTCTTTTAGATTCTTCTAAAGGTTTCATCCCCTATCTTGATACTATTACTATTTCTAAAATAATATTTAGCGATGAGTCAGGACAAGAATATGAAGGTATTGTAAAATACTATAGTACTTATTCAGCACCTGCTTTTTTAGGACAAACTAAACCATGTCCAATTGACTCAACAATTCAAATAACTTTTAATTGGCTAGCAGAAAATATCTCTATTGCTGTGGAAATTGAAGAACTTGATATTCAACTTCGATTAATTACACGTACTCTATTAGCTAGTCCATTAGAACAAAAACTATTTGCTGACTTTTTTAATTTTATTTTATCCAGTCCAATTGACTCCTCCACGCCAAGTGCCCAAATGACTATTATTGTCAACCAAAGAACTCATCCTATGCCATTTGAAAATTATTCTGAAATAATTGAGAACTTTGAAATGGATGGCAATAATTATCAAGACGTTTATAAAAAAGAACAAAGTACTAATGATGATTTTGAATTATTTTTCAATGAAAATATTGGCATTGTAGGATTTAGCCAAAATGGAATCCCCAATTCCAGAATAAAATTTGAACGAACAGAATAAAAATCAAAAAGGCTCTACCGCAGCCTTCAATCAAATGCTTGAAGAATATTATGAAGAAAGTTTGAAATTAAATCGAATGTCGTCAACTTGCAATTAAAATTTATTTTCCGCTTCGCTAAACATCAAAAAAGTTTATATTCTATCATGATAAAAAAAAGAAAAAATGAGTTCCTACAATCAGATTCTATCATTCCGAATGAAGAAGATTATGATAAATTAATCGAGGCGGAAGAAGAATATGATGAAAGTGCCAGGCTTAAAAAATTGGTACTACTTTTTGCTATACCATTATTTTTCATTTTGGGTTTTCTTTTTAGGTCAAAATTTAACCCAGAAATTAAACAAGAAAAAATAGCAGAATATCAAGCCACTCAGCAAGAAAAAATTAATGAGAAAAAGATAGCAGAAACTAATCAGTTGATTTCAGATGCAGCAAAAGCATTTAAAAAAAATGAATTTAACAAAGCAGTTTTTCTTTATCGGCAGGCGATTAGTTATGAACCTCGGAAGATTGAGTTTCAAGAGAAGCTTCTTTTAACTTTAGAAGAATCCTGTAAAAAGGAGAATGAAATTCATTGCAACGCGATTGAGAAAGCAAAAGAAAGATTGGAAAACTTAAAGGAAAAAAAATGAAATTTTCATTTGTCTTTATTAGTGTTTTACTTTTCGTAATTAAGTTCTAAGACATAATTATGAATACGTTATTTCGAGATTATTTTTTTATCCTTCTAGGCAAAAAACGCAGGCGAACCCTGTGGTTCGGCGAGGTTTTTTTAACGACGAAGGGTGAAAAAAGAAGCCGTAATAACTATTCAATAATTATGTCTTAGAACTTACTTCTTCTCGTAATGTAAAATCTCTTGTCAATTCAATTGCCAAAGAAAATAGAATTGAATTCGAGCGACTCGGATTTAAAGGCTCTCCAAGTTAAATCTGACTGACCCTGGTTGTAGGAAAAAATAGAAAAAAGACGTAGTTCCATTCCTGTTTTTTTGATACGTTTGCCCTGTTTAAGTAGTGCGCAATGAATTAATTACCTGACTTTACTATTTTTTTAACAAAAAATTCATTTTCCCCAACAACATGTACACGGACAAAATAAAACCCATTCTTCCAATCGGAAGCAGACAATTCAAATTCCCCTTGCGATGAAAAAATAGTTTCCCCAACGTTCCTGCCCATCAAATCAAATACTTCAACTTCAATTTCCTTCTTCGTTTTATTTTTTATAACAATGTATCCACGGTTAGAAAATTCAAAAATTTCAACATCCTCCAGCGTCCTTAATTGTTTAGTTCCGACAGGCATTCCAAAAATATTACAATCTGAAGCATAAGGATTAAGTTCGATTGGATCGCCTGTTGTTAAGTCTTTCCCAACAAATGCAGGATAGTCTAGTCCATATCGAGTCGCTCGAAAAAGATCAGGTTTGATCAAAGCATCTCCTTGATTCACCACTCCAAATGCTCCTACTGGAATTCGATAATGCCAAGCGAGATCGCCATCATAAGTTACTTCATAAATATTTCCCCCTTTACTATCAGCTATCAAAGTATTTCCATTTGGCAAACGTTGTGCACCAGAACGAGTTGGAGAAGCGAGAGATTCCACAGGGTCAGCTTCGTAAGTCCAAAATAAATCTAAAGGTTTGAATGATTCACTTGCAAATATTGAATAAGTATTATCAGTTTCCAATGGAGGTATAATCACATCAACACTTGAGTAATCGATTCCAGGTTGCTTATAACCATTATTAAAAATCATGATTTTATTTTCATCAGGCGAACCTTCAGGAATCCATGTAGCATTATGTGGACCAAATAATTTTTTATCCATATCCGTTCCTCGATTATACACTTGCGGATTTCCCCATCTATATAAAATGTCACCACCCTTTCCCGAATTCCCTCCGGAGTGAGAAGCTGCTTCCGCTGTGCTGGTACTATGATCTATAATATATATTTCACTCATATTTCGAGAAGTTAATAATATTTGATCTAAGTCTTCATTATAATCGATCCCGTTAAAATGAATCCAATCTTTTTCTTCCGCACCAAAATTAATATTCAATAACTCTGGATGATTTGCTACTACTCCAAAATTATTTTTTGCCGAATCAAAATTCTGAACGAGATGATCCCAAAAATGCCACTCCCAAACAATTTCTACTTCATTAGAACCTAGTGGTTTTAATTCCACAATTTTTTCTGACCAAACTTCTCCACTTGATAAAGATGGATTTCTACCCTCAACTAAAATCTCATCAATATTTTTTCGTTCCCATGCAATGAGTAAAATATTTCCATTGGGCAAGGATTCAATATCATGATGCTGATGATAGTCCTCACCAAAATATTCATAAGTCCAATGATAACCTCCATTCCAATCAAAAAGTGAAATACTACCTCCCACTCCACCTGCATTAAATGATCCATCTACTTCACCTGTTTTTAATAATTTTCCGTTTTCCAATAAATAAACTGACTCCGCGGGAGGTGTTCCATCACCTAACCAAGTATTCACAACCTTCCCACAATTATCAATCAAATAAGTTACCGTCCCATTCTTAGGTGCAAATAATGTGTAGCCTTCGTATGTTAACGAATCATATTCAAAAAGCCCAACAGTCTGTTGAGCATTAGAGAATTGACTAACTACACTAAATAAAAAGAGCAAGTAAATTTCACGCATGTTAAATAGAGTTTTTTCTTTAAAAATTATTCCGGAAACAATTTCCATCTTATAGTTTGATAAAAAAAGGAAGGATGACGAAATACCTTCGAAATGTATTGAATTTGCTAAAAAATATTTTTTCAAAGGTTTTTATTAAAAAAAAGATGCCTCTAAAAACTACCATCAATATTAACTTACTAAGTGCCAAGTGCTTGGACAATATTAAATATAGTTTTTGAAAAATGATTTTTTTGAAAAAACTGTTACAAAAATTCTATATTTAATAATGTCCAAGCACTTCCTTATCTTGCACTCTAAAATTAAACACATTATGAAAATATTATTAAATTCCTGCGACGCAGCTCGCCCAGATCGAAGAAATATTACTGCTATGTTTGAAGAAGTAGCAGACGATGTCGACAACTCTTTGGCGAGAGAATATACCGAGTACTTATTAGATGGATCAACTGTTGAAATTGAAGTTTCGATGAATACAAGTTCCGCTTTTAGAGCATTAAGAAAACTTCAAATCGATTATGAAATTATAGAAGAGTAAAATATCGTTCTAGTAAAATGAATCTAAACCAAATTACTATCCCCTCTTTAGATTTGACTCAATCAATTCCCTTTTATGAAAAATTAGGATTGCATTTGATCGTAAAATCACTCCCTCATTATGCGCGATTTGTTTGTCCAGATGGAGGGGCTACCTTTTCTATTCACCAAGTCGAGGCTTTGCCCAAAGGAGAAGGAATTAATGTTTACTTCGAATGTCAAGACCTCGACGAATACGTAAATGTATTGTTAGAAAAAGGAATCAAGTTGGAAGAAATGTCGAATGATAAAAGTTGGTTGTGGCGAGAAGCGAGGTTAAAAGATGTAGACAATAACCAATTGATTTTATATTTCGTTGGAGAAAATCGATTAAATCCACCTTGGAGGATAAACTAAAATAGCTACTACTCTTTACTTAAAAAGAGTAGTAGCTATTTTTTTTAAAACTATCATTAAACTTAAAATTTTCTAATCATAGAAAATCTTATTCCGCCAACTCAGCCAACCTCACTTCTCCAATATCATTATTTTCATCATAAATCAATTCAAAAATTTTCCCAGCCATATCACCATTTGCACCAGGATGACCTTCCATGTATTTGGCAAATTCCAGTAATTGATTGAACCCGACTACCTGACGACCACCTTCATGTAGGTAAGTTGATTTGATGCTAATTCCAGCTAAGGTTTTAAAATAAAATTCCATTTCGGTATCTGTTGCAGAGGTAGTTTTGAAAACTGCAAACTCGGAATTCTTGGCGGTCTTTTTATATTTAGCCTCTACATCTGTATGACCTTTAGGAGTTGGTGCAGCCGTGATTACCGTTTTTGAATCTTCCGCAGGAGTGGCAGTCTCTGTTGAATCAGTCTCTGTCGAATCAGTTTCTGTTGAAGTAGTTTCAGCAGTTTTTGTTTCAGAACCACAACTTAAAAAAGTCAACATTAAAGCAAAAATTAAGAATTTCATATTTAGATTTTTATTAATAAAAAAAATGAATGTACGAAAATAATTGGTTATTGATTATCAGGTTATTGAGTGAATAACATCCTATCTCAAAAACCTAAGAACCAATTAACATAACACGCTAAATATTATACCAAAATTTATATATTTGTTCCATGAAAATTCTCAACAAGCTCCTCTGGCAAAACAATAATATCTGGCAAATCGTCGGTGCGGTAATTGGTTCATTTATGGGATTATTATTGCTTTTATTATCCATCCAATTTTATATGGATTTAAAAGATTTGACCGAAAGTGAGGATCAATTTGTGATCATCAATAAAGAAGTAAGTTCATTTGGAGCGAAGGCAAAATTCTCTCCTGAAGAAATACAAAGTATTGAAGATCAATCATTTATAAAAAAAGTAGGACAATTCTCAGCAAGTAATTATCGAGTAAGTGCAGGGAGTGCCATGTTGAATTTCCGTACAGATTTATTTTTTGAAAGTGTTCCAGATGAGTTTGTTGATGTCCAAAGTGCTGATTTCAAATGGTCAGAAGGTGACGTGGAAATTCCTGTAGTGGTGGCCCGAGATTATTTAGCTTTGTACAATTTTGGATTCGCTGCAAGTCAAGGTCTTCCTAAAATTCCCTTCGAAAGTATTCAAGAAGTTTCACTAGATGTGTTGATCAGGGGACAAGGAAAAACTAAAAATTTTAAAGGTAGAATTGTTGGTTTTAGTGATCGGATTAATTCGATCATTGTGCCTCAAAGTTTTATGGAATACTCCAATAATAACTTTCAAGATTACGAGCCCAAAGGTTCTTCTAGGTTGATCGTTTTAGCGGACAATCCTTTCTCAGATATCTTTCGAAATTTCATGAAAGAAAATAACTACGAGTTGAGTTCTGGAAGATTGATCGGTGGGGAAACCGCAGCATTGATTCGAACCTTGATTTCAGCAGTTGCGGTGATTGGTTTTTTAATTGTACTTCTTTCCGTTTTGGTTTTTGTTTTAAATTTCCAATTGATGGTTTCAAAATCAAGTGGTGACATTAGACTAATGTTGCAACTAGGCTACAAGCAAAATCAGATTGGGCAAGTTTTGAAAAAACATTTATTGTCCTTATTTGGAATGGTAATGTTATTAACTATTCTATTTTACGGTATCGTACGGTTTCTCATTATCAACTTTTTAACCACGCAAGGAATGGAACTTGGATTTGTTCATCCTGCCGTTTTAATAGCAGGATTACTTTTCGCAGGTCTCTTTGTCTTCATCAATTACAAAAATATTGAAAGTAGTATTCGGAACCTTTCATCATAATGAGTGCTTCTAAAAAATATTTTTTATGGACGATTGTGTTGACGAGTTGTTTGATTTTTTTCTTTTATGGAAAAATAATCTTGTCACCCAATCAATATTTATTTGCTAAGCAAGGTGATGGAATTACTTCCTACTATAATACCTCTTGGTATATTGAAATTGATGATTTCACCACCAACTTTACTGGTAATAATTATCCTTTTGGGGAACACATAATCTACTCTGAATCAAGGGTTATAATTTCTAATTCAATCAAAGTAATTGGAACAATATTCCCTTCGATCAACAAGCAAAATGTAGCGATCACTAACCTTTCCATTCTTTTCTCCATATTGTTCTGTGCCATATTTATCTTCTTGATCTTCAAGGAGTTAGGTGTAAAAAGGTGGCTAGCAGTCTGCGCAACTATCGGCATAACTTTCCTTGCTCCTCAAGTCGGAAGATTCGACAATCATCTCACTTTAGCCTACTTGAATTGCTTCCCGATGACTTGGTATTTCATGATCAAATTCTTTCAATCACCCAACCAAAAAAAGTGGACTACCCTACTCTTTTTAAACAACTTAGGATGGTTTTTTATCCACAGTTATTTGGGGTTAATTGCCGCGCTATTTTCAGGATCATTTTGGCTAGTTTATTTTTTAAAAAATAAGCATTCGACAATTATAACAAACTACTTACATTTTTCCATTCAAGTATTTTTCCCACTTATCTGTTTTATGGGTTTTGTAAAAACGACGGATACTCATGTCGGCCGAACAGAAAACCCTCTAGGCTTTTTATTATACAATGCCGAGCCTGATGATATTTTTATTCCACATCATGCTCCTATAAAACCGTTTTTAGATTCCTTTTTTGACATTCACCTAAAATGGGAAGCGTGGTTCTACGTTGGAATTTTGACTACTAGTATTTTATTGATTTTGCTTTTTCATTTTGGAAAAAAAGCGCTGGAGCAAAAAAGGATTTATCCTAAATTAAATTGGATGCAAAATGATCATTTGAAAATTGCCTTTCCGGCAAGTTTGCTTTGTTTGATTTTTGCGTTTGGTTATCCCTTTAAAGCATTTCCGATTTTATTGGAATGGATTCCGCTCATCAAGAATTTTAGAACGACGGGAAGGTTTGGATGGATTTTTTATTTCGTGGCAACGGTTTCGGTGACTTATGTTTTACAAGAATATTTAGAGCAACTAAAGAAAAAAGGGAAGTCCGTAATTGTATTGTTAGGGATTTCAATTTTACCGCTACTTTACTTTGTGGAAGGGTTTGCTCACCACTTTGAGATGTCGAAAAAAATCACCACCAAGCTCAATGTTTTTGAAAAAGAAAATTTAGGAAAAGATTACTTAACTGCGCTCGAAAAGATTGACGTTTCCAAATATCAAGCGATCATTCCATTGCCTTTTTATTATTGTGGTTCTGAAAATTTTAGTCGCCCGATTCATGATCATTCTTCTGAAGTGTCCAAGATTTTTTCTTACCACACGCAGCTTCCACTTTTAGCATTTGATGTCGGGAGAACGAGTATCGAAGAAAGTAAAAAAATAGTTCAAGTCATCTCTCCTAATATTTATCAAAAACTGATCATCAATGATTTACCATCTGAAAAACCATTTCTAATTATCGAAAGTGATGAATTAACTAAATATGAAAATGAGTTAAAAAACCGAAGTTCAATAGTTTTTGAAACTAAAAACTTTCGAGTTCGAGAAATTTCAAGAGCAGAATTATTGCAGGTAGATTCAACTAAATTATTGCGTGAGTTATCTGAATTAAAAACTGCTTTGGGATTCCAAGAAGAGCCATTTTATTCGCCACCGCCGATTTATAATAATATTCTTACCTCTGATTCTACCGCATTTTTTTATCAAAATAATTTTAAAAATGCGCCAAGCAATCATGCTCGATTCAGCAAGGGAGCTTTTGAAAAAACCAAACGGGGAGAAAATGAATTAGCAAAATTCGAGGCTAAGACTTTTGAGAAAAATAAAACCTATGTGCTGAGTGCTTGGTTTTTTAATGGTCAAAATGATGCATTAAATGACTGGTTTAGGTTTATCGTGGAAGAGCGAAATCCGAAAACTGGAGAATTCAAATACACGACTTGTTTTCCAGAATTTGCGGAGGTGATTGATGGAAATTGGAGTTTGGCAGAAACGGATTTTCAAGTAGATTTTCCAGAAAATGAAATTCGAGTCATCACGATTGGAAAAGCATTGACGTTGGATTTACCACTTTATATTGATGACTTGATGATTCGAGAAAAGGGAGTTGATGTCTTTGAGGAGTACATCAAAGATGAAGGAGCTTTTTATGTGAAGAAAAATAATCATTATCAGAAGGATATTTATAATGTACCTGAGGGAGAATGAACAAGGGATCGGATCCCTCATCCAAAAACCTTCTCGTAAAAATCCAACAACTTCTTTTCCTCATTTCCCCAAGTCCAGATTTCCCGAGCTTCTCCACAATTCTCTTTTAGTTTTTTGTAAAAAATAGCATCTTGTAACAATACATTTACGGCGTCCACAATAGTCTCTTTTTTCAAATCATCAATCAAAATCCCCACTTCTTTTTCCTTCATCAAGTTTTGATATTCTGGAAAATTCATGTGAATCGCAGGAACTTCCGCTTGCACAAAATCAAACGTTTTATTCGCCAAAGAATAATAATAATTTAAGCTTTTATTCTGGAGTAAATTAATTCCGATGGTAGCCTGCGGAGTAATTTTCCGTAAGTCATCAGGCAACACATAGCCAAGGAATTTCACCTTATTTTCAATTTGTAATTGTATTGTTTTTTCTCTTAAAAAATCGGACAAATCACCTTCTCCTGCCAGCCATAATTCTGCCTCTTGAATCTCCGCCATCGCTTCTAAAACTTCCTCCAATCCACGTCCAACATTAAGTGCGCCTTGATATAAAATGATGGGTTTTTGCTGCGTGAAATCCACCTTTTTTAAGTCATTCTTTTCAGGCATATTTCTAATGACCTCAAAGTGAGTTCCATACTTTTTTTTCAGTACCTCAGCCAACGCATGACCAACCGTATAACAATAGGCACACGTCGGTACAGTTTTTCTCCCAACCCATTCCCAAATCTTTTTCACCAAAGGTCTTTCGATCACTTCTGGCACCTCCGTAAAAAATTCATGCGCATCATAAACCAATTTTTTTTCTTTCCATCGACTCACATAATACGCAGGAAGTATGGTATCCAAATCAATTGCACAGACCACATCAAATTTTTTTTTCCATAAAAAAAATAAGAGGCGAAGATTATATTCGAGGTAGAAAAATTTCCCTTTTTGAAAAAAACAGTTGAATCGTTTTTGTTGAAAAGGTTGAGATTGGAGCGGCTTAGATTTTGTCAATTTCCGACCAACTAGCAGGACTTCATAATTATTGCGAACCAGACTTTTACAGCTGCGAATCATCCTTTGATCGTAGCTCAAATCATTGATAACGGTGAAGATAATTGTTGGCTTTTTCATTTCCTCCAAGCGATTTTATCTTCCACTTTTTCTAAGTCACCTTCATCGATCAAAAGTTCAATAGTCTTTAATACTTGAGCATGTTTCTTTGGCGAAAACGATTCACATAAATCATTGATAGTCAATGGTTCCCGCTCTAATTGTTTAGCTATTTTAGTTCGATAACTTTCAAAATCATCTTTGGATAAATTCACTTTCGTACGTTCCAAACAAACATCGCAAACGCCACATTTCGCTGCATCTTTTTCTCCAAAATAAGCTAGTAATTGTTGCGACCGACAGATGGTATTTTCAGCATAAGCAATCGTTTTTTGCAAACGCACCAAGTGTCTTTTTTTCCGAAAATTAAAACGCTCAAAATCAATCGTTAAATTGATCGGATCAACTTTTTCCTGTAAAAAAATAAGTTGAGGTTTATCTTTCTCAGGACGAAAATCAATGATTCCATTGGCGGACATTTTCAATAAACTTTGCTCTAAATCCTGATAATCCATCTGCAAGTTTTTCGCCATCCAAGACAAATGAATTCCAACAAAATCGGTGAATGCGCCGTGATAACTTCGCAAGATTAATTTTAAAATTCGATCCGCTTTTTTATTTCTTAATTGATAATCATACAATTCATCTTTGCGTACTCGAATGCGCACACTTGCTGGATTAAAGACTGCATCAGTCAATGATATCCAACCCTCTTGTTGCAAAATACGCATGCAATTATAAGTAGTGACCGTTTGTAATTTATATATTTTCACGAACTCAACTAAGTCAAAATCAAAGCTATCGGCAGCACTTCCGCCAATGGCTAATTGATAATAATTCCCAAGTGCTCGATAGGTTTTCCTAATCTCTTCCATCGAAGGATAAGCCTTCTCGTATTGATAAATTAAGTTAGTTTTATCCGAAGGGTGATAGAGTAAAACCGCATAAGCTTTTTGCCCATCTCGACCTGCTCTCCCAGCCTCTTGAAAATAAGCCTCCAAGGAATCTGGAATTTCTAAATGAACAACTAATCGAACATCTGGTTTGTCAATTCCCATCCCAAATGCATTGGTACAAACCATGATTCGAATCTTATTATTGATCCAATCTTCCTGCTTCTGCCCACGTACTTCTGTACTCAATCCCGCGTGATAAAAATCAGCCGTCACTCCCCTATTTTTCAATTGCTGGGCAATCTCTTTGGTCTTCCTTCGACTACGCACATAAATGATTCCTGAGCCAGCTACATTTCTTACGATCTCGTTTAGCTTCGTCAATTTACCTTCCTCCTGCAAGATGACATAAGCTAAATTTCCACGACTAAAACTCTTTTGAAATACATTCTCTTTTTTAAATTCTAATCGTTCTTGAATGTCTTTTACGACCTCCGAAGTGGCCGTTGCAGTCAATGCAATAACTGGCGTTTTCGGCATTAATTCTCTGATGTTGACAATTTCCAAATAAGGTGGACGAAAATCATATCCCCATTGTGAAATACAATGCGCTTCATCTACCGCCAATAGGTTTACCGTCATTTGTTCAATTCGAGCTCTTGCCAAATCAGAAGCCAACCGTTCAGGAGAAAGGTAGAGGAATTTTATTTTTCCATAAATACAATTATCAAAAGCCCGATCAATTTCTTTGTAATGCATGCCCGAATAAATGGCAACTGCATTAATTCCTAGCTTTTTTAAATTATAAACTTGATCTTTCATCAAGGCAATCAAAGGAGAAATTACAATGCAAATCCCTTCTTGCATCAAAGCCGGAACTTGAAAACAAATAGATTTACCGCCACCAGTTGGCAACAAAGCAAGCGTATCTTTTCCATCCAAAACAGATTGGATAATTTCATCTTGCATGGGGCGGAATTCATCGAATCCCCAATATTCTTTTAATATTTCGTTGGCTGATTTTTGCAAAAGATTAGATTACGTTGGATTTTTAAAAAAGCATGTTTAATAAAAAACAAAGAAACAGCTATTTTAGGGAAAAGGGAAATCCCGTAGTTGCAAAACTCAGTAGATGATTCGAAATCACCTAATGAGTAGTTGTTAAAATCTCAAACAAAAAAAGCACCTATTTCTCAATAGGTGCTTCAAAACATTAATTATAGTAATATTAATAATCAAAAGTATCTTGATTATTTTTCATTTATTTATCTTAGAAAGTTGGACATCCCATCGGACGCTTTCTTCGTTTTCCGTAACTATTAGTAAAACCAGATAAGTTATAAGAAATGGTCAAGCCACCGATTGCATACCAATCTTTGTATTCAGCGTTTCCTCTAGTAGCTCCGGTTTCTTTTAGAGTTCCCGAAGGATTGGCTAAATGAGCAACAACTGATCCATACCTTTCATTCATGATATCATCAGCCACATAAGTAGTACTTACATCATCTAGATAATCAGTCGTCGTTTTTCTCAAACCAGCTTCGAAACCAATATTAATTCTATCCGTTAATGCCACTTTTAAACCCAAACCAAATGGAAATGCGATGGCCACTTTTTTATAAGGTTTTCTTTCAGGAAATTCAGCGAGCCCTTGCCCTTCCGTATGCAACGGTTGTAATTCTACCCATTCTCCATTATGTAAAGCTTTTGGGTTAAAATTAACCATTCCGATCCCTGCAAAAATATATGGACTAATTCTTTTGGTCATAAATATTGGATCATATCCTAAAATATTATATTCTAAAGTAAGAGCAGATTCAACGAAAACTGACTTGAATTGAAGATTTCTAGCTTTGCGTCCTAGATCATCAGAGTCGTAATCTCTTGCAGAAAGTCGTCCAGCAGCAACACCTAATTTAGCTGTAAAATAATCGTTGAAATTATATCTTAAAAATCCGCCAACGGAGTATCTGAAATCTCCATGACTCATTTTTTGGGTAGTTGGGTTTAGATCACCAGAGTAGGTAGAGAAACCTCCGATGGCACCTATTTCTAAGTATTGAGAATTGGAAATTGTTGGTAATAATAAGCAAAGTGCAATAATGTTAAATAAATTCTTCATGGTCGTGATTATTTATGGTTTTGGTACAAAAACACATCGTGACGAGCCCCGTCACCTTTTGATTGTTAAAAAAAATAATAGTTAAAATGAGAAATACCAGTTTTATTTGATGATTAATCCATTACAATTGGGTAATCTGATTTCTAAAAGTGAAGTATTCTAAAATACTTGTGGAGGTAAAAGAGGGGAAATTAAAATACCAGAATCCATCATAAATGGATTCTGGTATTAGATATTCAAAAACCGTTCTCAAAAATCATTTTTTTTAAAAAAAATAAAAATATTGAAAACTTTTTTGTGAAGTTCTTTAAAATGTTGGACAACCTGTTTTACTTTTCCTTCCTCTTCTTCGACTTCCAACAAGCCCATTATCTAGGAAATTTCGTGATAGAGTAATTCCAATAAACGCATACCAATCTGATACTTGATCATTTCCTCTGCCTCTACCTGCCTCAATAGGTTCTCCTGATCGATTTGCCAAAGCAGCAGAAAGTGGATTCTTTTCTAGTAAGAGAGATTCCTCTACATAGCTGCCACTCACATCATCAATATAATCAGTAAAGGTCCTTCTGACTCCTGCTTCAGCTGCTATATTCCATGAATCACTGAGTGCAAATTTTACACCTCCTCCCATAGGAATAGCAAAACTATTCAAATTGTATGGTTTTTGATCAGGGTAGGCTGAAAGACCTTGACCTTCGGTGCCAAGCGGTTGGAGTTCCACCCAGTCACCATCATATTTTGCTTTTGGATTGTAATGAAAAAATGCAATTCCAGCAAAAACATATGGAGACCATGGTTTTTCTAAATTATACGGTTCATAGCCTAAGATATTTATCTCAAGCATTAAGTTTCCTTCCAAAATATTAGATCGAAAACTTAAATTTTTAATTATTGAAGCTTCGATGGTTGATTCTGAACCTTCCGCAGAAAGAATTGCATAATTAAATCCAGCTCTTGCTACGATAAATCTATTAAAATTATATTTTCCAAAAATTCCTACCATTGGATTAATTTGACCTGGTTTTAGTCGGCTTTTGCTTGGAGACAAATCTCCTTGGTAAGCTGAAATTCCAAGTGTTATTCCCAACTCCGAATGTTGGCTAAATGATAAAAATGGAAGAAGAAAAAGACTTAGTGTTAAAATTATGTTCTTTTTAATCATGATGTGGTTTAAGGTTTTTGCAAATTTATTTTTTTTTTTAAAAGGGCAGACTAACTCTTTCCTTATAATCAAAATTTAGAAAAAGGTAATCCTTTAAAAACTTCAAGCAATCTTATTTATTTGAAGGTGTCTTTATTTTAACTATAAGTTCTTGGTCACAATTAAATCACATTTATTTTGGCCTCTTTTTTCATCTTCCTTCGTTAAAAATCCTCGTCAACGTAACGGTTGCCTACGTTTTTTGCCTCGGCTGATAAAAAAATAAC
>Ga0115005_10001905_pt1 | contig 16694 bp, 13 predicted proteins | sample ArcOceMetagenome_FD_87163 | JGI IMG/M metagenome (GOLD analysis project Ga0115005, IMG submission 87163) | Marine eukaryotic phytoplankton communities from Arctic Ocean - Arctic Ocean - Greenland ARC118M Metagenome | ecosystem: Environmental > Aquatic > Marine > Oceanic | place: Arctic Ocean... | reverse complement strand
TTTTATTTTCTAATCTTCACAATTAGAAAATGGTACCAGTGGGCGGACTCGAACCGCCACTCCCGAAGAAACCAGATTTTGAATTCTTTGTAAAGCCTTTAAGAGCAATAGTTATCAATATATAACAATAAGTATCAAACATAGTTTTTAAACAATATCCTTTAAGATCGATTCATATCGATAAATTACTCCGCTCACTAAACACGCACATTATGATTTAATTGTACCACTGCAACAATAGTATTTAATGGGTGATTAATTAAAAGTACTCTGGGCCATCTATACCCAGAATATCGTTAATAGTTTTTCAACCTACCAAAAATCAACATTACAGTTAATTATATTGGCAAAAATAAAAATATAGTACATTACCCCCTTATTGTAATGACACACGCACCATAAGTTAAGTAAAACCAAAGGCTACAGCGTAACGCCCTTTACGATATAAAAAACAAACACGGCACTATATCGTAGTATTTGTTAAAAGTTGAATTGGTAACAATTATTAAATAAATCCAAAGTTAATGACTTAAAACGGTAGTTTTCTTCAAATCTATATAATCCTAATTCGCTATATGCTGACATTAGTATCTAATACTCTAGGCGCCATAAAGACATTATTGAAATATTACATAAATAATAACTAAACAACCACAGTCTAAAGACGGTGGGTTAAAAACTGCGGACTGAAAGTCCAGCATTTCGGCTAAAGCCGATTACTCGACTTCGAAGCTGTCATTTGTTTTTCGCTCAAAGTGATGCTCTAAATATTCTTTTATCATTTCTTTCGTTAACTCCCCTGCTGTGACACAGAAGTAGCCTCTTGCCCAAAAGTGTTGACCCCAATATCGTTTTTTCAATTGAGGAAACTCTTGAAACAACTTAGTCGAGGTTCGTCCCTTTATTCGTCGCATTATTTCTGACGGAGACAAATTAGGTGGCGCTGAAACTAGCAAATGAACATGATCTTGACTCACTACTCCTCGTAGAATTTCAATCTCTAAATGTTCACAAGTTTGCCTTGCCAACTCCCTAACCCTAAGCCCAACATCACCTGTTAATACACGTAACGATACATCGTCACCCAAACAAAGTGATATTCTATTTTGTACTTGGTGTGTGAACCATTACGATATTTCATACCACCTATAATAAACGCAACTACTAGCTAAAAGCTATCCCGTCTAAAGACGGGGGATTAAACCAATTCCTGCGGACGAATTAAAGGGAAAAACTTAACGACACTATTAGCTATTTAATATTTTTCGATTTATATCAAACAAAAATCGGCATACAAGTCAGTTTTAGTTAAGGTATAAGTAAGTCCAACGGAATGAACTATCCCGTGGCAAGCCTTCTCGTAATCTCGAATTGCTTCGCAAAAGGGGTATCTTAATTAGTTAAAGGTCAAAAGACTTTACGCCGCAAGCGGCGAGGAATTAGACCCACTGTGATTAAATTTAGAGACTTATGTGACGAAGTCTGCTTTATTAAACGAGTAAGTGAATATTTTTCTCAAATAGCGCAGCAACGCTCTTTCCTCGTTTTTTTTCAAAGTTATATGTTAAAATTTAATAACTGAATATGGTAAAGCAATAGTTTTTTTTTCCTTCAAAAAGTTGTTCAATGACTTAAATTGAATTATTTTGTCAATATCCATGATCGCATTCATCTTATAAACACGAACAGAATTGCAACTTTTAGACGCATATCATGTTAGAAATACGTAATGACTTAGGCTGGATTTCCCTAAAATGAAACAACAAAAAACAAAGAAAGAAAAAGTAGACCACGAAGATGTGTTTTTTTCCATACGACAAGAAATAATTACAGGTATAGAGCGTATCCCGAATGAAACCGCTCGTCGAGAAGGTCTATTTGCACACTATAATATTGAAGGAAGTCAGCCTCCAATTTTTTGGTGTTTTAATAACTGGGCGGAATCTGTTTTTCTTGCTCATTGGCTAGGTCCAGATCAACCATTGTTTGCAATGCGCTCTTTACATAAAATACTTGAGGGTAAATCCAATAAGAAAATTCATAATAATTATTTAGCTAAAGAGTATTCAGATTTACTTCTAGATATTTATCCAAAGGGGCCTATTTTTATTGGTGGAAACTGTCAAGCGGCACCGATTTCAGAAGCGATGGCGCATTACTTAACAGAAAAAACGGGAAGTGTTCCTTTTTTAATTACTTTAGAGCATCAACCTTTTTATTGTTATCCTGGCTATCTATTAATGTTATTTGGTACAAAAAGCGAAAAATTTAATCCTTTTTTCTATGGAGAATCACCCATTGCAGGATGGAACCAAAAACATTTTTCACCTGCATGGGGAATAATCGATGGCCAGCATGGAGGATATTTCTGCGCTCCCTGTATTCATGAGCTGGTGGCATATATTAGCAAAGTCATGACTTCTTTTATTGATAATAACGTTGGCCTTATAGGAGAGATTAAGCTGGATAGCTATAGTATTCCTCATAGTGAAGCATCTAAAGTAGAGGGCTGCTAGCATGTTGGCTAATATTTCTATTATTGATCGTGTCGCACAACACGTAGAGAAAAATCCTAATGGAAAAGCATTTGTTTTTGTACAAAGATATGATGATAAAGGTGATACTATTACTTGGTTGGAACTTTGGCGGCAAGCACAAAGTCTAGCTGATAGGATCCAAACTAATGATAGAGACATAAAAAAAACAGGTGTATTAATTTTTTGTATAGATGAAAAAAACTTCATTATATCGCTATTAGCAATCTGGATGCGTGGAGCAGTTGCTATTCCTTCAATGGTAGGGCGACAAAAAGGAGTCATGAAGCGAAATAGTCATATTATTGAGAGTAGCCAACCTGATATTGTTCTTCATGACTCTCCAGCTGAAGAATTAGATACTTTACACAAAGAACTCAACACAGATACTAAAATTATTTGTGTCACAGAAATAATAGAAAATCAAACCGAGCCCCCCAATAGCACTTGGAATAATCATAGGATGGGAGGGTTGCTTCAATTTACTTCAGGATCAACAGCAAAACCCAAACCGATATATTTGGATGGAGTAAAAATAGCGATAAATTGTGCTGCTATTAAGAAAGCATATTCATTAAATAAACAAAGTGTCGGCGTACATTGGTTACCATTATTTCATGATATGGGGTTAGTTGGTAGCTGCATCGCTTCAATGTGGACTGGTTGCCTAAGTGTTTTATTGCGACCTACCGTATTTATTCAACGGCCTAGGGCATGGCTAGAACATATTTCTTATTGGAAAGGCACGATTACTAGTGCTCCCAATTTTGCTTATGAACAACTTTGTCAGAGAATTCAAACCTGTGATATTAATGGCCTTAATCTAAGTTCTCTAACTAGCGTTGTGATCGGTGGTGAACCTGTTTCGAAAGAAACACTCACCAAGCTAATCGAAAAATTTGGACCTTGTGGTCTAAATTTAGACTCTTTATCACCATCTTATGGTATGGCTGAAGCCACTTTATTAATCAGTTCCGGGAGGCGAATAGCTGGTCCTATCTATAGCTCCAGCCATTCTGATTTTCCGGTGACAGGGTTAGGTGCACCAATTGATGGGGTTAAAATTACTTTACGTGATAAACAGACGTTAAAGCCAGTGGCTAATGGTCAGCTTGGTGAAATATGGATAAGTGGTAAAGGTGTTGGTCAGGTTATTCCATTAGATAAAAATTGGCGTATTCATAAAGGAGGTGATGAAGTATGCACAGGAGACTATGGTTTCTTTGAGGAAGGAGTACTTTTTCTTACTGGCCGTGATGCGAACAAAATTATAATCCGTGGGCGTAATGTTTTTGCTGAAGATATTGAATTCTTGGTAAAACAATCTCAACCTACCAGTTTTTGTGCAGGAGTCGCTGCCTTAGGTATTGAAGACAATGGAAGTCAAAATTTATGTATACTCATTGAAGATAATCGTACTCAGCAAGCATTAAATATTAGAGCTTTGAACGAGGTTATTCTTAACAAAATTGGCGTAAAACCCTCTCAAGTTGTACTACTAAAGAGAGCAACATTACCCCGAACCAGCAGTGGAAAAATTCAGCGTAACCTAGCCAAGAAACAATATATTAACCATGAATATATAAATAGAGTAGTATGAATGTCGTCAAAAAAAACAACTGATTATGTTTACGATAGTATCCAATTACTGGCTAATCCAGTAGCAGTTTTTGATCAAATAAGAGAAGACGGTGATGTTGTTTGGTGTCCCGCTTTGCGGCGATGGTTAGTATTATCTAAGCCGGCTGCTATAAAAGCGCTCTCAAATCCAGATCTTGTTGTCTACGATCTGTTCAATGCATTTAGGAAAATCGAAGAAAAATCAAAGAAAAACTTGCAAAACATTCTTCGTATTTGTGACTGGATCCCATTTTTACATGACGGCGCCAGACATAATCAACTGCGCCTCCTTTTTGCAAAGGTATTAACAGAATTGCAAGATGATTACCTGTACACCTTCGAGCGGGTCTCTAGTACTTTGTTAGAACAGATGCTATGTAAGGGAAAGGGCGATTTTGCTGTCGATTACTCGGACCGATTACATATTGAAACCCTTGGACGACTGGCTGAATTTTCAGAAGAGGACTCTTTATGGATTGCGGAAAACTCATCATCACAAGGCAGTGTTGATTTTGCGGCTAGTCTTGGAGAAATACTAGATGCAAATCATCGTGCAACAGTTTTGTTAGATAGAATTGAAATGCTTATAAAAAAGCATCATGACTCAAAACTAATTAAGATGATACACCGGCAACTTGTTAGTGCAGGAATTGAAGACAACCTGATAAACCGAACGGGTTTTATGACCGCTTTAATGTTACTTGGTCGCGATACTCTCTCAGGGACACTTACGGTTGGTCTAGCTCATTTATTCGGTCAGAATCAAGGAGAGTTAAAACCTGAAAATTGGTCAGATGAAAGTTGGTGGTTAAATGAATATATTCGACTTTCATCGACTGTACAAATAGTCAATAGAGTTGCCACGAAAGAGGTGTTTCTAGCTGGTCAGAGAATATCTAAAGGTGATATGCTGATGGTATTTCCACCTGCTGCTAACCGTGATCCATCAAGCTTTTCTTGTCCTCATTCCATTAGTGATACTAATAGCAATAATATTGCTTTTGGCACTGGTCGCCATCTTTGCACTGGTAAAGTTTTGTCAAGAAAAAGTATAAATATAGTTTTAAAGCATCTGTCTATGCTACAAAATATTAAAGCCATGCAAGGGCAAAAAATCGATGACAGCAAAAACACCAGAAAATATAAAAACCTTCCCATTACATTACAGAGATAAAAATGAATAAAAATGAATAAAAATGAAATTAAAGCGTTAATTATTGAGCAATTAAGTAGATATTTAGATCGGCAATGTACTGAAAAAGAATTAAATGAACCTTATGATCGTTTAGGAGCTGACTCTATGGATATGGTGGTACTAGCCTATGAACTAGAAAAAGCTTTAGGAAGAAAAATTATGCCTGAACATTTTATGCGGTATCACAGTATTCAGGAAGCTTTGGACGCTTTAATTATAGAAGAATCAAATGAGCATTGATAACCCTAAAAATCAAAGCGATACTTATTTGGTTTTTCAGATGGCTAAAGTCGCATCAAGATCATGGGTGAAATTACTAAGTAATGCGAGTCCTAATGCATCAGTAACTCATTTTCACTCTATATCGAAGCATAGTATTACTAAAGTAGAGCAAATAACAGCCAGTAATGCTACAAATCAAACAATCAAGCATTTAACTCTCCCTCGTCTAGGCAGACCTCCTGAACATATTCAACAGTATATTAAGAGAAATGTTTGGCAATGGGGGCCCCCTGTTAAAATTATTGCAGGAGTTCGAGAACCTATTGCAAGAGCGGTATCTGCAATAGGTTTTTTAAGTAATCGATTAGGGTATTCCCCATACGGTGTAACAGTAAGAGATGGCGGGAATGCGCAAAACTTAACAAAATTATTTTTTCAGGCATTAAACATCGCAAAAAGTGGGGAGTCTACGGACGATACATTAATAACTTTATTGGCACATGTAATTAATGATTATGACCGTTGGTTTAAAGAAGAGTTAGCCGCGGGTTTTGGTTTAGATATTTATCAAGCATCATTTAGTAATACATCAAAGACACTGCGACTGAAAGGAGCACATGAATTATTGGTTTACCGGGTCGAAGATTTGAAAAATCCAAATGCATGTAAATTATTACTAGAAGATGCGAGTCAATTTTTAGGAACTAAAGTGACATCATTCCCTGAGGATGATGTCAGTCAAGAATCACGCTATAGAGCTTTATATAAAAATTTTGCAAAATCACTTAAACTTTCTTCAGAAGATATACAATGGTTTTATGACAACGAAACGGTAAAGCATTTTTATTCACCTGAAGAGATAACGAGTTTTAAAAAGCAGTGGCAACATATTTAATATAAAATTGTCTACAGCAAATGGAATTAACCCAAAGAGATTAAATAGCAGTCAACACGCACGGAACACTTTGCTGGCTGGATTTTGGTATATACCTTAGTGCTAAACCTCTGCGAACGTCATTTGACTTATTTGGTCCAGAAGCATGAAAACATAATTGATGAAAAATAAAAAACTGCCCTTTCTTCATTTCCATTGGCACACATTCATATTGTTCTAAAGTAGGAGGTATAAAAATACCCTCAGTATTATTAAAGAAATTAATGCGATCTGCAATGGTGAATAAGCTGTTTGGAGGCGTTATTCCCGACTTATGAGAACCTTTGAGTAACCAAACACAACCATTTTCAATAGTAACATCATCCAAAGCGACCCATACAATACGTTCTCCTATATCCCCTAGGTGCTTTCTTTTATGAGTGTCCTGATGCCAAGCGACGGCCCGAGAAAAAGCAGGTTTTACCCAAAGTTGAGAACGACGTAAAAAGGTATCTGTTTTTGTTAATGTCTTAATTAAAGAGGTAATAACAGAATCTTTTGCTAATGCCATAATGTCTGTATTGCTCAAGTGTGTATTGGAACATACAGTTGGTGACACCGAAAATTGCTCGGAGAGATAAGGTTTTAATTTATCAAGCCATGGGTTTTCTTTGGAAGTGACGAGCTCAAATTCGTGCTCTATAGCAAAATTGATTTGTTCAATGATTGAACTATCTTCAAATTCGAAGGGGCCAGCAAACCCATTAGCATCAAATTCATTTAAAAAATATTCCATTAGCGCTTATATACCTATTTTAAATTAAAACTTGTAGTTAAAATAATCAACTATAGGTGAGGAAGCCCTATATACATTATCGATCAATTCTTCGTCATAAAAATTTTGATAAATCCATTCTTTTTTTCTGAAACGAGACTTGAGTAGAGGTAATAAAGTACGTGGTAGATTTAATCTATCGCATAACTCATCATATTCTGACTGTAAATTTTCAAACCTCAAAAAGATATCTGCTTGTGGTGATCCAGCTTCATCAAAATAAAAATAACAATTTTTACTTAAAACAGAATAGACTCGGCTAAAACACTCTCTATACTCAGGGTCTGTTGTATCAATGTTCTGGCTTCGGATCATTTTTTCAAAAGATGGACTATAAACATGCATCTGTTTTCTAGTTCCCGGTTTTCTAGCTCCTCGCATATGAAATTGCCATAAAAGCAATGATACAGCCATATCCCAAGGGTTTCGAACACAGGTGATTTTAGTATAATTTTGCCATTGTTCTGGCGTAATTAATGATTGAATAATAGATGGATGAGAGTGTGTTTCTATCCCCTCACTATTCATTTTATTTCTAGGATAACCTTCTGTATTTCCGGGGGCTGTCACTATATCAAGATTTTCACAGTGCTGACCAAGTGCGACAAGAACACTTGATGACGCAACTTTTCTTGCTTTAATAAAAATAAACTTTTTTGAATGAGAGATAATAGTCAAAGTAATAACCACTTATATTATAAATTTAAAACATAACACCACAGCTTTAACATACTGAAATTACATACTTTTAAATGTTATGTAAATATTTGATGATGGTCCGGCACAACAAGGCGGTTTGCGTTATTGCATTAATTCAGCCCGATTACGTTTTATTTACATTGATGAAATGAAAGGTCAAGGTTACGAGTCCTATTTAGAACAAATAGAGAAGGCATATTAAAAAAACATAATCTTAGATGTTACGCTAAATTTTTGATTAGACAAGAATAAAACATTGAAAGTCTATCCCGTTAGATGTTGTACCTACATTTTTTATTTATAAAACAAAAACTAATACTTCTTAATCATCTAGTTAATTCTTATCTGCAGTAATATTTTCCTAATAAGTTTTAGTTTTTAAAATGGCGAAACTACTAGGAACATCGATGAAAGATGATTCAGTGTTTATTTTAAACTTTATTGCTTTCTTTCCAGAATCGAGTAATTGAAACTTGGACAGTGGAAAATAATCGAATATTTTTTCGACGTTCACGCCATAACTCGCGGTAATTCCGGGCAATAGGGTGCTTTCAATAGCTTTTGCCGCTTTGTCATTTTTTCGGAGTAGTTGTGCAAAAAATAAATTGGCGTTTTCTGTTAATTCGAGCATATAGAGTACACCCTTTTTACCTAACAAAATACTAATCGACTCTATAGCATTGGCTCTATCTTCAGGCGTAATTTGGTGTAACAGTCCGCGCATATAGATGTTTACATCACCTATTTCTTGATGAAGTGATTTTGCTTGATTTACATCCAGCACATCGAAAACCCGAAATTGAACATTTTCTTTTGTACATGATGTACGAGCAAGGTCGATTGCTGTCTTTGATACATCAAATCCGAAAACACGCTTAAACTTGCTTCCCATATAGAAACTTTGTGTTCCCACGCCACAACCAATATCGACTATTGGAATCGTAATATCAAAAAACGCACCCATTGTAGCCAAGTCATATTCGATGGCATTTTCGGATTGCACATCCCAAGGAATTAAAGCAATATGTTCAAGTGAACTATAAAACTCTTCCCAAGCCTGTTCGTAGTTGGTGGATTTTTTGATAACTAAACTCCCTTAATAAAACAGTTTAAATGTTTCCCCCCCATATGAATTTCAATGTACAGAGCCATTTTTTAAAAATTTATTCTTCTGCTGATTTAAAAAGACACATAACCGTTATTTTATCATTGGGCTTACTGTGCCTATTATTCATGCAATTCGAAATCGAAAAATCACTCGGTTTGTCGAAAATAATGCCCTTTGTCTTTATTGGTTTCGTAATACATTCATTTATTAGTCTTCGTTTTCGTCAGATATTTTTGTTTTCACTCACAGTAACCGTAGCCCTGTACCTACTTGGTATTAAACAAGGGGTGTTTCTTATTGGCTTAAGTTTGTCTTTTATCGGCCTTTATCATTTGCCCTGCAAATTAAGGTATCGCCTTTCTTTGATGTTATTAGTTATGATGTCAGTAGCCACCCTAAAAGTAACTGATTGGTTTGACATAACCGAATATCAAAATGCGCTTACCATTTTTGGTTCAATGTTTATGTTTCGAATGATTGTTTATGTTTACGAAAATCAAGTTAACAAAAAAATCAATTCAACGCCAATAATGATGCAACTGAATTATTTTTTTATGTTACCCAACTTAGTTTTACCTTTGTTTCCCGTTGTAGACTATAAATTGTACGTAAATAGTTATTTACAAAGGCACCCCATAGAAATTTATGAAAAAGGACTTCGGTGGATAACTCGAGGATTTATCCACTTATTGCTATATCGATTTATTTACTATTATGTTGCAACCAGTTCTACAAATGTTGTTGACATTTATACCTTTTTCACTCATGCGGTCACGTCGTATCTATTGATTTTAAGATTATCAGGAATATTTAATATTGCTGTGGGTATATTATGCCTGTTTGGTTATGACCTACCTGAAGCATTCAATCGTTATTTCCTTGCATCTAGTTTTTCCGATGTTTGGCGTCGAATAAATATCTATTGGAAAGATTTTATTTTGAAAATCTTCTTCTATCCACTATATTTTCGCTTTCGTGGGTTAAAGGGAAACAAGCGGACATTAATTATCACATTTATTTGCTTTATGGTTACCTGGGCACTTCATTCATATCAATGGTTTTGGCTCAAAAGCGAACTCCCAATTAGGTGGTTAGACGCCATATTTTGGACTTTCTTCGCAGTACTCGTCACCCTTAACACATACTTCCAACAAACAGCGGTTCCATCAAAGAAGCAACGTGCTAACACCTGGGTGCTCTCGACTGCCAGCAAACAAGTTTCATGTATCTTTCTCGTATTTATATCGATGAGCCTATTATGGACATTGTGGGATAGTGTTTCGCTAACGAACTGGTTGTTTATGCTAAAAAGAGGGCTGAATACCGACCTTTATATTACGCTAAGATTATTGACCGTTACATCTGGCTTGTTTATATTGGGCTTGTTAGTGAATTATCTTTCTTGGTTATACAAAAACAATGATCGCTTGGCATCTTTGGATCTAGGGAGCAATGCAAAATTACGCTTTACAATTCTTGTTTTTATTGTAGTGATATTCACCCAACCAATGAAACAAAAAGTTCAATCAATAACCAGTATAGCGCTCACTGATTTCGAAACCGAACATTTAAACTCTCATGACATCAACATCGCAGTCAATGGTTATTATGATGAACTTTTATATAAAAACAGTATAAACAATACAACAATAAACAGTCCGAAAACTTGGGTAGGCTTACGAAACACCCCTTTAATAGAATTAACTCAGGACATCCTTTTACATCGTTTAAAACCAAATTCGACTGACTATTTTAAAGGAGCCCAAGTAACGATTAATCAATGGGCAATGCGTGATAAAGAATACTTGAAGACAAAAGGCGATGATACAATAAGAATTGCGTTACTTGGTTCTTCCTATGATTTTGGATCAGGCGTTGACAACAACAGTGTCTATGAGAATTTATTGGAAATTGAGATAAACAAAATAAGTCGACAAAAAATAGAAATTTTGAACTTTTCAGTGCCAGGTTATACATTGTTGCGCCAAGTGAAATTAATGGACCAAAAGATACTCGACTTTTCACCTGATATCGTAATACTAGCTGTTCATGGTCCTGAAAATCTTGTATTAAGCAAAAAATTGGTAAAAATTGTAAAGAAAAACATTGACGTTGAATATGATATTTTAGCGGCACACATAGAGACAAGTTTAGCGGCACACAAAGACGACCTGTCGAAAATAGATGATAAAACGTTAAAACAGATGTTAGCTAAAGATATTGATAAATTGTCATTGTGGGCCTATAAAAAAATAGCCGACACTGCATTCGCTAATAATATAATCCCTGTGTGGCTACATATACCTGTAACAGAAGAAGCTAAGCGCAGAAATTTTGCATTAAATCATGTTCAAACACACAAGATACAAAGTCACAATAGTGGGTTCATTCAGTTTGACCTGGAGCGAATATTTGATGTGTTTGATGATGAGTCATTAAAGATTAGATCATGGGATCCCCTAAAGGTATTGCCTGCATTTATTCCACTCTTAGCTTCTCGCTCTACAAGATGGCACCCACATTTAGGACACAACATTTCCTCTTCACCAGTCAATTCAGGTTGTTGCCGACTAACTGACGCGGATTTAGGGTTAATTGAATGCTGGTAACTCAAACAACCACTTTAGCAACCTAATATAGCCCTTCACATGTTCCATTTTGAACATGTGTTCACTGTTGAATAGGCTGGTTTGTGCCCAGCCTGTGTGAAAACTATTTTCAAGCCATTATTTAAACTAAAACTGATGTAAATATGTGTCTTACATTAAAATCTGATTCAGTTTTTTAACCAAAAAAATTCACAAGAGCATATCTAATACGTAGCCAATGGTAAAATCAAATGCAGTAATCTTTCGCTGATTTTATCGGGTGCCTGTGTCAGGTCTACCGTGCAAAAACGAAGTTCATGACCTTGAATACTAACTCTCTCATTGTATTGAACACCTACTGAAGGATGTAACAGCATGCCGGTTAAATTCAACGATAGAGCGTCATCAATTGCCTCTTGTGAGCGCAGGTAGGCATACAATTGGTAAATATAACCACTTTTAAAACTCTCGCCACCGTGCTGTCGCTTAGTGGTAATAGAGGTATATTTTGTATCGATAACAATGCGTTGTTGATCTTCTTTGTTCTCTAATAAAATATCCAACTTCATAGAGGGCATTAGCATTGCTATTTGATCAGTCGCGTCATCGATTTGCCAGTTTAATACTTTGCCGGGTTTAACTTTCCAGTCGTTACTGAGCTTTAATTGATAAAAACCTGCCACAGCTTTTTCAAATAACATCCGCACCCAGTGTTCTTGTTTGTCTGGTGACGGAAATAAACGGTTATCGTTAGACTCATTAATGAGGCCAAGATTAAAGGCGAGTTCTGCGGTTGTTACCACCTTTTTATCGGCGAGTTCATGACGACTGAAACGATCATTGCTCGGTTGATAATTTACCGAAAATAAAGGTGATACACCCAATTGAAGCATGGATTGATAAAGCTTGTTACATCTAAGCTTCAGCGCTTTATTTGATACCAAGCGAGAGATTTTATTTAACGCCGCGCAAATATATCTATTACGCGGGGTATCAATCGACAGTTCTTCAAAAGAACAACTTACCTTACCCTTTAGTAATAATTGCTTTGTATAGGTTTCAAGCGCATTGATCCTGCCACGCACTCGGCTAAGCTCTCTAGTTGAATTTTTATAGCCATAGGTTAAATTACGCTTAAGCCTTTCGGTAACTTGTTCACAAAGAACATCTGCCACCAAGTTAGCCACATCTTCATCAATAGACTCTTTGCCTGCGTACTCGTTAGCTAAATAACGAAAATCAGAGGCATACAGCATCAGCAACCAAAGGTTTTGTACCGGTATTCCAGCACTATAATTTTGTTCAACATCCGACGAAGCGGCTGTAGCTGTTCCCGTCATTACAGATCTTTCAACAAAGCAGCTTTTTCGCTTTGTGCTTTAGCAGGATCATCAAACCAATACTCCTCAAGCAATGGATATATCTCGGTTTCCACCACTTGAGTAAACCAATTAGCGGCATCTTTTATCTCATTACCAAAAGCAGGTGTTACGTAACTGTGCCCCACTTCAAATTGAATACCTAAACGGTTATCAGCGGCTATCTCATCATTAAGCTTACTTAATTTCGCCTCAAACTTGGCTAAGTTGGCATAATCAATACCAGCTTTGGTGTGAACCCAGTCACGCCAAGGTTTACCAAAAGTAGGTGCCAAACTAATAAAGGCAAATCGTCTACGCAGGGCTAAATCAACTAAGGCTAACGATCTGTCAGCAACATTCATGGTGCCAATAACATAAAGGTTTTCGGGTATATAAACTGGCTTGTCATCTTCTTTTCGATAGCTCAGTTCAAGCGCTTCGCTCGGCGTTCTTTTATCCGCTTCAAGCAGTGTTAGCATTTCACCAAATATTTGTGCTGGGTTACCGCGATTTATTTCTTCAATAACCACAACATACTTTTGCGAAGGATTTTGCTGAGCAAGTTTTACAAACTCTAAAAATGGTCCTTCACACAAAGCCAACTTACCATCGCCTGAAGGTCTCCAGCCAATGATAAAATCTTCATAAGAAAGATTAGGATGAAACTGTACCGCTTTAATATAAGCAGGTTGTTTCTCACCAATTAAGGCGAAGGCTAGACGCTTGCCTAACCAAGTTTTACCTGTGCCAGGAGGTCCTTGTAAAATGATGTTTTTCTTATGCTTTAAACGCCCCAACATAGTATCAAGTGTTTGTTGAGGTAAAAAACACCCGTCTTCTATAATATTTTCAATGTAATAAGGCGCTATCGTCTGTTGCTCAGGCATTATAGGCTCATCACCATCATCAAAGCCGAGCCATGCGTACCGACCACTTTTTACAAATTCAATTTCGCCCTCATCTCGTAGTTTTTGCATACTGCTATCAATTGAGAATTCAGCAGAATTATTCTCTGGAAATAAAGCTTGAAGCTCAGCAAGGTAATTCTCTTGAAACTCTACACGGGTAAATTCAGGCGATCCCTTAGCTAAACATAAATCTTTTACTCTTGATAAAATTGCACTCTTCCATGTAAGTGTTTTACCCACTTGTTTCAGCGTCGGCTTTTGCCAAGCATTGAGTGATAACTCAGGAAATGAATGCACAGGGAAAGCGGCTTCAGCAAATCGTAGTAGTAAATTCTCACGAATCAATATGAAATCAGCTCCGCTACAGCTTTTCTTTGGACCATTAAGCTCAGGTTTAATAGAAAGTGACGCTAAGTACTCTTGCGACTGGCTTTCTAATGTTGGATAAAACCAAGGTCTGATCCAATATAAGCCCATCGTAAGATTCCAGCGAACGCCTTTATGCGCTGCAACAACATTGTAATGTTCAATAAAGGTTTCTGACGCAACACCTGCAGTTTCATCAGCAAAATTAAGTGCTATTTCAAATAAATTCCAAAGTTCATTGATAACATTATCAGTTCGTTTCCCCATCCCCCAAAAGAAGCAAGATTTTTGATTGTTAAGAATTGGAATAGCCTCAAAAGACTCTGGAGTAGATGCATCAACGTTAAGAAATAATGCAATATCTACCGCCAGTTTTTTACGATTATCATCGGTCATACCGCGGTTGAAAATACCCATTACGGTAAACGGGTCAATATCCTCTAACCCTTTATCTTTTATGTAAGTAAGCTCGTACTTATCGGCAAGCTTTGATACAAAATCGATTAAGGGCTTACGGTTGATTTTATAAGGTCTTAACGCGTCAGCAATGGTTTCGTAGAACCCTGTCCATTTAAAACGCACATCTTCTTCTGGCACATCACCAAAGCGTTCCTTCCAAAAAGGATGATTAACAAACTTACTATAATCTTGCTCTTTACCATTAAACGCAAAGTCGATTAACGCATCTTCTGCCCAGTCACCGGGCTCTATTTTCCAGACAGTATTACGGCCGGTAAAAAAGTACCATTCTTTAGGCTCTTTGTAGGTTTCTTGCCAGTTAACTTCTACTTGCTTACCGTCTTTTTTATTGCCAGTAATAACACCAATTGCTTTAATGCCCATAACAGAGGCGACATTCCCACGGCTATTAAATGGTAAGTTGTGCTTACGCGTATAGGTTGACTTAATGGCAATTTTGTCTCCAGCCTTCATGCCCTTAACTAATTGAACATATTTATGGTCATTGCCGTTTTCCCAAACACCCGACTTTAAGAAGCGTTCGGTTTGATCAACACTCGCCCAAGCAGCTCCAACAAACCAATAACGATGGGGTTCTAAGGTATTATCACTGTCGGTCATTTCTGCATCCTTATACTTTGTTTTGCTTTGGCTATTCTGGTCGCTTATCAAGTTCTATTGGAAAGTGAACATTAGCTTTTCGCTTTACTCACTTTCATAGCGATTTATGAAACTTTCTTGGTCACCACTGTTAAGCTACTTTAAATGAAACTGTTAATTACGCGTATAGGTAGAACAAAACGACAAAACGTCATTTTTAATAAAATCAAAATACATGTTCCCTCATATTTGCCATATTTACCTCTCTTTTATATCCTTGAGGGAGTGAAAGTCGGCTATTTTTCGTCTATTAATCAACTGTTTTCACAGAATTCAAAATAAGCGTCTCCCACTGTTGTGCAAAACAGTTTTGAATATTGTTTTTGTTTATGATGATGAACGGCTTTTATTCAAACAGACTTATCTGAGCCGGTGCTCGACTTTGTGGGGGCAATAGCTCGACGACTTCGTCATGTTTTGTATTCAGGAGACTAAGTATCTTTTGGATCACCAATGGATATTCAATGATTGGAATAACTGGAGCTGGCTGTCCGTTGATCGCTCATAAGAGCCAGTCAGCTCTGTTTCGACTTTAGAGTTGCCTAAGATCCTCAACTTAAGTGGCGCTCGTAACTACTGTGTCTTGAGGCTTTTCACACACAAAAAAACCGACATAAGTCGGCTTAATGTTTTCTTGCAAAGAATGGTACCAGTGGGCGGACTCGAACCGCCACTCCCGAAGAAACCAGATTTTGAATCTAGCGTGTCTACCAATTCCACCACACTGGCATCGTTTACTCAACTTACTTAAGTTAAAAAACTTTGCAAATCTTTGCAAGCATTTTTTTACTTGTTATAGTCAAAAGGCACTTACCTTTCAATGACTTATCAGTTAGCTTCCGCTAGGCACACTGTATTTTGAATCTAGCGTGTCTACCAATTCCACCACACTGGCTTTGCAAATACTTGGAAGTTGCTACTACCAATGACCAAGTGGGACGCATTATAGCCATAGAGGCTTTGCTTGCAAGTATTTTGTTAACTATCATAAGAGTTTGTCGACTTTTTAATCGACAGACCTTAGGACTACTTAATATTGTACCTAAATCAGTAAATTACCCAACCTTGCATTGAGGATCTAATTGAGATGATTTAATTGCATATGGGCATCTAATACGGCGGGAATGAAGTCCTATGAAGCGACTAATTCACTTACATTGCGACATATTTAATAAGCTTACTGAGCTTACAAACATAAATATCGAAATTGCATTCGTGGCCTGGGAGAGATTTTTTATAACCCAATCTTGGATGATGGTATTTCA
>Ga0115005_10001904_pt1 | contig 16696 bp, 12 predicted proteins | sample ArcOceMetagenome_FD_87163 | JGI IMG/M metagenome (GOLD analysis project Ga0115005, IMG submission 87163) | Marine eukaryotic phytoplankton communities from Arctic Ocean - Arctic Ocean - Greenland ARC118M Metagenome | ecosystem: Environmental > Aquatic > Marine > Oceanic | place: Arctic Ocean... | reverse complement strand
TTAAGTCATTTTTAGGTACAGGGTGGAGTTTTCCACCTACTTTCGATAAACGGGTTCAAGCCTTAATGATGGTTTCGGATGAACAAGACATTACCCAAAGTTTATATATAATTCTATCGACAACACCTGGCGAAAGAGTAATGAATCCAGAGTTCGGTTGTAACCTTAATCAAATTACTTTCAAAACTTTGAATGAAAGAACCAGACAAGAAATCACTTCTTTAATTGAAGAGGCTGTACTGAATTATGAGCCAAGAATTACATTAGAAGATGTCGTCGTAGATATGAAAGATCCGCTCGAAGGCTTGGTAGAAGTGACTTTGCATTATAGAATCAGAACAATCAATATAAGAACAAATATCGTGTATCCTTTCTACTTAATAGAAGGTACAAATATTCAAAATTTATAAGTAGCACGGACGTTCCTATCCGTTATCAAAGAAAAATATACAGTGGACAGGAATGTTCACTCTACTTTAGATGAAAAATAAAGCAACAAAGACGAGATGAATCAAAATCAAAAAAAAGTGTATGTAATGGACAAAACTGGTACTTCTCAATATACGAGAGCCTTAAGTAGTTTGTCACCTCAGTATGCTTTAATTGATGAAAGAAATATTAGTGATTTGTTATCATTTGCCGCAGAATACGGTAAACTACTTCATTTTTACAATAGCGAAAATGCAATCGATGGAGATTGGCGGCCATTTTGGATCAAAGATATCAGCATATTTTTAGCGGATTTAGCTCATACCGATTTTCTTGAATTTGAAAAATCTTATAATGGTATTTTAGATGAACTCGCATCTGCTCACAACTTAAAAGAGCAAACTATTTCTGCTCGTGATTTGGTTCTTCTAGTTCAGTCTATGCAGCAGTTGCTCAATGATTGGTATGTGCAAACAACCGCAATTAATGCAATAAAGACCAATAAGTTAGAAGGAATTGAGTTAGATTTATATAATATTATAAATCTGACATTAAGTAAAAATATAGCACAATTACATGGCTATCAATTAGGATTAGAGGAGGAAAATATTTTTACACCAGGCCAAATAGTTAACGGATTAGATATTTCAAAGGTTTGGGGCAATTTTAAAAATATCGAACCTACACTATTAAGTGGAACGACAAAAATGGATAAGCTCCATTCTATCATAAAAAAAATAGAACTAGTTTATAATGCCTTTTATAAAGCCATTATTCATATCGTTCAACGAATTCCAAATTATCTAAAAAAATCATTAGAAAACGACGATACACACTTACCTAATAACAGCCTTTATATTGCTTTTTTGAAATTATTTCAAATACAACAGGAGCATTTAAATAATATTTCATCTCGTCATTTAGACTATTATTATTTCAATATTCTAAAAGATAAACTTAAAGATGGAATATCTGACAAGGCTCATATATATTTCAATTTAGCACCTCATGTAAAACATTATTTTCTACCAGAAGGTACCGCTTTTGATGGTGGCAAAAATGCAGAAAATGAAGATGTTCTATTTATTTTGAATAAAGATATCACCATTACTTCTGCACAAGTCGAAACGCTAAAAACACTTTTCGTTAGTAAAAACTTGTACTTCGGAGGTAGTGATTATCGCTTAATTGCGAATATTTATGCCGCTCCGGTTGCGAATTCGGTAGATGGAATCGGTGGTACTTTTGATGGCGATAAAGCTCCGGTTTGGCCGACATTCGGTGAAGATCAATTTGAGCTGACGGATGAGGCAAAGAATATGGTTGAAGCAGAAATTGGTTTTGCTTTGACTTCTCCTATTTTATTCTTGGAGGAAGGGGAACGCAACGTGACCATGACCATTACTTTCGAAGATGATTCAATGCAGACTTATCGGAAATTATTGGCAAATATGGTGCAGAAAGAGCAAGAAAAGCAAAATAAAACTTCTGAAGGTGATATATTCCAAAAGATATTTAGTGAAAGTTTTGATATTCAAATAACCGGAGAGTTCGGTTGGTTGAGTATTGATAAATATGAGGTTTTCACACCGAAAGGAACAGAATCGACTGAAATCGCTATTGCATTTCAATTAACAACTGCAGAAGATGCCGTCGTAGCTTACAATGAAGCATTGCACCAGAATCAAATTCAGACGCATTGGCCAATGATTAAGTTTGGTTTGAAATCCGGTAAAGCGACTTACTCCTTTATGCGAGATTTGATTATTGAAAATATCAATCTGAAAGTAAAAGTGAATAGACTTAAAAACTTTGATGTTTTTAGTGATTTAGGACGTTTGGATGCCAGTAAACTCTTTCAACCCTTTGGTTCTATACCTGTTCAGGGTTCGAGTTTAATTATTGGTAAATCTGAAATTTTTAGAAAAAATCTAACAAATCTATCTTTTAAAATAAATTGGCAAAACCTACCCAACCTAAAAGGTGGGTTCGAGGAATATTACAAGAATTATAGTTTACCAATTAATAATGAGGTATTCAAAGCTGAATTGACGGCCTTATCTAATAGTGAATTTTATCCAAAAGAAGGTGCGGATTCTATAGCTTTCTCACTATTCAATACACTTTCAAGTAAAAATCCAAAAGAAAAGGCACTAGATAATATTTTGGAAATCAAAGATTTCTCATTGAGAGATTTGAATATTCAACCGAATTATTATTTAAATAATATCGATGATTTTGATCAAAATAAACGTAGTGGCTATTTTAAAATAACATTGACCAACCCAGATTTTGGTTTTGGTAATGAAATCTATTCAAAAGTATTTACCGATATTGTGACTGAAAATGCAGTCGCACCGGCAAAAGGTATTCTTGGAAAATCAGGTGCAAAAGCGGCTAAGGATATTCCGAATCAGCCTTTTACGCCAGCTATCAAACAATTGACGATTAGTTATGAGGCTGAAAGCAATATCAGCTTGAAAGCGATTAGTTCACGATCAGCAAGACGAAATACACCAGAGGAAATTTACCATATTCATCCTTTCGGAAAAGTAAAAACGTTTACAAAAGGCGTGGTACTTAATAAATTCATCGTGCCACAATATGATGAAGATGGTTACTTATATATTGGTATTTCCAATATTTCTGCTCCAGAACCATTGTCCCTTTATTTTGAATTAATTGAAAATAATATCAATTTAACGAATAAGGAATATCGTCCACCAAAAGTAAAATGGAGTTATCTTTCACGAAATGAATGGATTGATTTTGATAAAAATCAAATCATTTCAGATTCGACTTTAGGATTCACGACTTCCGGTATTATTCAATTAGACGTTCCAGGAAATATCACCAAATCAAATTCTGTACTTTCTGGCGATTGTTACTGGTTCCGAATAGCGGTTACTGGTGATGTAGAAATACTTTCAAAAGCACTGGATGTAAAGGCTCAAGGAGCTTTGGTGACTTGGCAGTATGATGAAGAGGATTTAGATAGATTACGAGAACCGCTTCCCGCGGATAGCATCACAGATGTAATTGAACCGCACAATGCAATTAATGAAATTTTCCAACCTTATGAATCATTCGGAGGACAACAAAAGGAAACTAAGAATCAATTTTATAGCCGGTTAAGTGATCGTTTGCAACACAAACAACGAGGAATTACAGCTTCGGATATCGAACATTTGATTTTAGAATCTTTTCCTTTTATTCGTCAGGTAAAGTGTTATACACCTATTTCTAATCCAAATTTAATTATACAAGGGAATATAAAGATTGTCATTATTCCAATTAAGGAGAGAAATATAAATTATAATCAACCTTTGGTGAATTATCGAAAGATTAATGAAATTCAAGAATTCGTAGAATCGGTCACTTCTGACTTCGTTAATATCGAAGTTATTAATCCTGTTTACGAACATATTAAAGTGACTTGTGATGTTATTTTTAATTCAGAAGGAAATGAAGGGGCATTATTCAAACAGTTAGATAAAGATATTAAAGATTATATCTGTCCGTGGATAAAGGATAAAACGACCTCGATTCATTTGGGTGGCTTGGTCAATAAAGATAGCGTATTAGCTTTTGTGGAACAGTTGCCTTATGTGAAATTCGTTACCCGATTATCGCTCGTTCAGGTTTTTCAAAATAGCCAAACAGCAACAGGTTCTTATGAGTTTCAAGATACTGCTTCTAACAAAAGAAGTAATTCTCTTATTATTGCTTATACGCCTTGGTCAATACTAATTCCAGTAGATCGACACCACTTTACGCTCTTAGATTCGGAAAGTTATAATGCGCCAGTAGCGGCAGGTTTATCTTCGATGAGTGTTGGAATTGATTACGTGATAAACGAGGAAGATGCGGAAGAGGTCGAAGACTTTTTCCAAAAACCAATTAAAGAAAAACCAGAGATGAATCAGCAATTTATCTTAGATATAGACTTAGATGATATTTAATTCGTAGGTAGTACCGTAACGTTTAGCGAAAAACTAGAACGGATTGAAAATATCTAAAAGTTAACGATTTACATTTTTAATTATCAAGTTATTGAATAATAAAGTAATCATTTAAAATACCATTAATATGGCTTTGCAAGACAGAGATACACTCAAAAATTACTTCAAACATGGAAGTGTTCCTTCTGAAGTACATTTTCAAGACTTGATTGACTCTTTGGTCAATAAAGTAGATGATGGCTTAGACAAAGATCTTGCGAATGGTCTTCAATTGTCTCCCCGAGGTACATCAAAAAAAGTGATTAGCTTCTTTGAAAATATCAAAGATAAATCAACTTCTTGGAGTGTTGCCCTCAATCCTGACCCTCGTTCTAAAGGCTTAGGATTCAGTGATGGAACAAAAAAAGAAGGCGAAGCTTTAGCACATTTTCCATTATACTTGAAAAAAGAGGCAGGAATAGGAGTCGGTACGACTAATCCTAATTATGCAATGGATGTAAACGGTTTGGTCGGAATGCACGGCAGAATCGGAACCTTTGCAAAAGGTTCAATTCCGGCCGATGGTAAATGGCATGATGTCATTGCGGACTTAGATCAAGTTCATGCTTTTGAAATAATGGCTTTAGCTAATGGTAAAAAACATGAAGGAAAATATGCCATGACACACGCTATTGCGATGGCAGCTTATGGTGGAACTTGGTCTCGTAAAAAAATCAAACAAACAAAGGTTTATTACCGATGGTTTTGGAATGCAATTAAGATACGATGGAAAAGTGATGATACTTATAAGTTCCGATTACAAATAAAAACCAGAAGTAATTATGGTCTTGGTAACAATGAGGAACAAGCTCAGATTACTTACCGAATTATGAAACTTTGGGATGAAAATGATGTCACTTGGTAGTCTTATTTTAGAGCGATTAAATCGCTTTGAAATATTCTACATGAATTTAAAATATTTTCACAAATCATTAAAATTGTAAGGCTGAATTTATCTAATAATTCATAAAGTGAATATCTAAAATCAAAAGGATATAATATCTTTATTGTTATAATTCCTTTTCAAAGAACTTAAACTTTATTATTAATTGAAAATTGAAAATCAATCGTCAAAACGTTTTATTTTCAATTTTCAATTTTCAATTAAATAAATATGCCTCCTGCTGCTCGACTTACAGATATGCACGTTTGTCCGATGGTTACGCCCGGAGTACCTCCGATTCCACATGTTGGTGGGCCAATAACAGGCCCAGGCACTCCTACTGTTATGATAGGAGGAATGCCAGCAGCTGTAGTGGGCGACATGTGTGTATGTGTGGGTCCTCCAGATAGTATCGCTAAAGGTTCTGCTACCGTAATGATTGGTGGAAAACCCGCTGCAAGAATGGGTGATTCAACTGCTCATGGCGGTACGATTACCCTAGGAGCACCGACTGTGATGATTGGTGGATAATATGATACGACTAATAGTAAATGCTTTTTCCAATATTATGAAAATCATGTGTCGTAAACAAAAAATTACTTTACTGCTACTTTTTTAGCGATAGTAAAACTAAGTTTTAAATTATCTTACAATAATCATCAATTAACAAATTACTAATAAATCAATTATGGAAATTACATACGAATTAATTCAGTCACTTGTCATAAGTGCAGAAGCGGATGGAAGTAAAATGGTATGTGAATTTGAAGTGCCAGAGTCACAAGAAGTTATTTCGTCAAGCGCAATGATAAAACGAGATAAAAGCGTTGCGGGACAAATTAAGCAGCGAGTAACTCGTACCGTAACCAGTCGAGCAAGAGTATCCACAAGCCGTTTGGTTAGAAATATTTTGGGCGGAGGAATGTTAGGGAGAATTGGTTCTCAAGCTGTTAATACGGCAACTCGTGGCGTTACGCAAGACTTGAATAAAGGTTATAGTTCCAACGAAAAAGAAGCTGCTATTGTGGAAGCATTTAATAAAGTGGCTAAGCATTTCCATTATGATGATGTTTTGGGATGGCAGAAAGCTGGTGCGATTGTTATAAACAAACAAAAAGTCCGAAGTACAGAAACGAAGCCAGTACGAAAACAAGTTAATCGAAATGCTTCTGAATTCGAAAAATTAGTTCAGAAAAATACAATCACTAATAGCTTTGAAAAAGAAGTTTTAGCTCGTTTATTAGTGGAAGTTGCACAAGCAGATGGTGGGATTTCTTCTGACGAAGAACAGTTTTTACAAGAATTCATTCCAGATTACGAAGCTTTTCTTCAAAAACCGCTGCTTACACCAATTGAATGTGAAGAAGTATCCAAGAGTAGTAAGCTAACTATTTACGCTATTGCTTGGGTAGTCGCTTTAATTGATTTAGAAATAAATCCATTGGAAGAAGCTAAACTTTTCGAACTGGGAGATTGGTTTGAGTTAAATGATAGAACAGTAGATAGTACAATCAATACCGCAAAATCATATATTTTAGAACAAAACATTACATTAGATTCCTCTAATGAAGATGCAATCACGGTTGGAAAATTATTAGGTTTTTCGGATGATGAATCGCTCAGAGCATTTATAAAATTCAAAAAACGAATGGGATAGTATTTGCCTATTTATCATGTGCTAATGTTCTCGCCCCTTTTGGGGCTTTACTGTGAATTATTAAAAAACTCCAACCATGAAGTCACATATCAAAATATGGGTCTTATTACTTTGTTTTTCATCAATAACAATGCACGCTCAAGAAGTTGTGAGAACGACTGTTAGTGAAAACACTTATAAGGTTGGTTTATTCAAAAAACAACTACTAACGTATCCTTTTTCGGCAGGTGATACAATTATTATTACAATTACGGAAAAGAATGAAAAATCATTGGCAAAAATTACGATTGAAGATGCAAATTCTTCGTTCAAACGAGTCGCAAAAGCCGTTACTTCAATGGAAGAGCGAATCGTTATCTCCGCAGATACCGATTTTAATATTTTACTTAAACAACGTCCTACTTTTAAAAAACCATTTGGATTTAGACGCTCCGTTTATGTGAAAATTGAAAAAGAACAGTACATCGTTCCCGAAATTATTGAAATCAATGATTTCGTAGAAATGGAAGATGTTATACTTTATGATACGACGATAAGTATTACACAATCAGATACAATTTTCACAGCGGTTCTAAGCGAAAAAGCAAGTTTAGGTTCTCTTATTCAGCCCGGGACAAAAACGAAGAAAACGTATAAAATCACACCTATTCCAGGAGCAACTTTCTATGTTTATTGGATTGGTGTGGGCGACAAAATTGTCGAAGATTATGAATTACTGAAATCTAATATGCCGACTTCATGGACTGCTTTGGGTATCATTGAACCTATAGACGCTTATGCTATCGGCAAACTTAACAATATGCCTTCTCGCCCTGAGGGTGAAGATGTTATTTTCTCTATTGCCACAACAAAAGGTAAAGAGAATTTCTTAAAAAATCAACCTTACAGACCTTTATTTGAACGACAAGGAATCGTTTCATACGGAATGATAAACGCTCGATATGTACCTGAACTTGAACCTTCTTTTATTTGCTTAAAAAATAATAATGAGGTCAGCCCGATTGATATTTCCTTGAAAATGGTCGCTGTAACTATTAATAATACTTTTGAGGAAATCATCACAGATTCAGTGATAACAATACGGAAAGTATTCCGATTAAATACTGATGCGATGTCGTTTGAGGAAGCAAAATCGGCTCTGAATAAAACGGAGAAAGAGTTGACAGCAGCATGGTTTCGTTCTAATCAAGAATTCGATGAAGCTCAAAAGTTTTTGGACTCGTCACGTATCGCTCGCAGTTTGGAATTACAACAAGCGGCACTGCTTCTCGAAGCAGAAAGACAAGAAATTGCTCAAAAGGAAACTGTCGTGAATGAAAAAGTGGAAGCGAAAATTCAAGAGAAAATAGCTGCTTTGGAAAGTTCAGATGGGGACTCCGCAATAGTCGCCGCATTGAAAATGGAGCTAGAGGTCATTTTAGTCGAAATACAGCTTGCGAAACGACAACTGCAACAAATTGAGCAACAACGGAGTGAGATAACCAAACTCATGCAACAAGATTTGAAAAAAGCATCTTTGAAAGAAGCCGAAAAAGTATTCGACGATGCAGCTAAAAAAACGGCGACAGAGATAGGAAAAGAGGTACAGGAAACGATTATCGAAGGTACGGAAAAAGTAAAAAGTATATTAAAGGAAGGTGGAAAATAGTTGGTCACATTTGGTTGATAATTTCATAGTATCGTAAGATATTTGAAATCAACGATTCAAGATTAGATAGAAGACATTTTAAAAAACGATTTCTATCTCGTCCAATTTTAGAAGGTTCTCCTCAAATATTCCATCCTTTTTAATGAAAAACATTGAATACAAACGATTAGAATCGAATGATTAAATCAATTCATAAAATAGTTGTATTATTTCTAATAGTAATAGGCGTTTGGAGTTGTAATAACAATTCTGAAATGAACTACTATTATCCATCTTCTTTCTATCGAAGTAATCAACTCCAACCAGAAAATATTGCTCAAAAACCTTATCAAGCTACAAATAAGCGGGATTCGGCTAATATGACAATTGGTTGGCATCCTTATTATTTAGAAGATGCTTATCTGAATTATGATTTTTCATTGTTGGAATCTGTTATTTTTCATGGTTATGAATGGGGAGGTGATAATTCCGAAGCTGTTATTGATGAATGGTATAAAACCTCAATGGTCGAAGATGCACAAACAGTCGGATGTAAGGTCATTTTTTCGGCATCAAATTATGGTGCATTAAAGAGTACTTTATTCTTTGACTCCTTAAAGGTTCAGGAGCAATTCATGGATAAGATATTTACATATCTAAAAATGAAAGATGCAGACGGAATTGAATTAGATTTTCCAGCAGTAAGTGCTGAACATCGAACGAATTTTTCACAGTTCATCAAAACATTTTACATTCGATTAAAACAGATAAACTCTGAGGCTGTACTTTATGTCTCACTCCCTTTCTTTGATAAAAATAATGCTTTCGATATTCGAGCAATAAGTCCTTATGTGGATTTATTTATACTTGGCGGAAATAATAGTGCAAATTCGAATTATGACTTATTAGATAACGAACCTATCGCACCGATTGAAAATCCTTATGAAAACGATAGTTCAAGTATTTCTGCGGCTTTTAAGCATTACAACGAAAAAGGAATTAATCCTTTCAAACTTATATTAGAATTACCATATTATACCACGGTCAAACAACAAGAAACCCGAAGAGATACAATTCCAAAGTTAAAAATAGAATTAGAACCAGTAATAATAATAGATACGATTAGCTTCATTGATACCGTAATTACGGACTATTATCATGATTTTTATTCTTATGAAAATTTCTTAAAAACCTACGAGGAAAAAGATATCCTCTTTGATAAAATGGCTTTAAGTAGCTATATCAATATCGATAATCCAAATGGTTCCGGTAATATCAAATACTATTTTGACGACTCTACAAGTATTGGAGCAAAGTACGATTGGGCATTAAATCATGGATTTAGAGGTGTTGGAATTTGGGCGTTAGGTTTTGATAATAATCATACGGAAATGTGGCAAATGTTGGATGATAGAAGTTCTAAACAACCGTCTTTGGTTGCGACAAACATTCCTTTTTCTATCGGTAGTTATTTTCACCGAAACAAAAAAATGTTTCAAGTATGGTTGACCTTTATTTTAGGAATCATTGTATTTGGAATTATTATAGCGATGTTGTATTGGAAATCTCGTGATGGTTTAACCGCATTACATTCCTTTAGATTTTATTTAATCATTATCGCTGGTTTAGCCATTTTCCTCTTTTTAACACGGATTTTATTTCAAAATCTGATTTTCCAAACCTATCCTATTTCCGTTACAATTATTGGAATTATGATTGGTTTATTACTTACTTATTTTATCAATATTCTTATTGATTATGAAATTCAAAAAGAACCTTAGTTTGGAGGGAATTTTTTATTAAAATGAGAAATTTTAATAAAAATCAACTTTTAACGATTGAAATTCTAAAATGACATTCGATTTTTTAAAAATATTATGAAAAGAATTTATCGACATATCAGCTTTATCATTTGTTTGCTAATCGGACTTTCAGTATTCGTAAGTTGTTCCAAAGACAACGACAATACAGAAAGTGATGGTGATGCACTTCAGGAAGTGGAAGCTAAATATGAGCAACAGCCTTCATTACTGAAACGATTCCTTAGAAAATATGGTCGAAAAGGTATTCGAGAAGCTCAAAAAGCGACGGTTGGTACAAAGAATGTCAGCAAGCTGCGTAAGATTAATCGTTATTATAAACGAATTGGACGGCAGGTAGATACTGGAGGAGAACTTGTAGATTCTAAATTTGAAACACAACGCACTTTAAAAGAAGGCTTTGAGGTTTTTGGTTGGCACCCATATTATATGGGAAATGCTTACGAAAGTTATAATTTCAATCTACTAACGACCATCGCTTATTTCTCTTATGATGTCAATCCTGAGACAGGTAGTTATCGTTCCAAAGAGCCGATTGCAGACTGGAAAAGAACGAGTCTGATTGATAGTGCACATGCGAAAGGCTGTGAGGTTTTATTAACCGTAACGAATCATGGAAAGGCTAATAATTTAGCTTTCCTTTCGAATCTTACGGCTCAACAAAACCTTATTGATAGCTTGATTTCTTTATTAGAATACCGAAATGCGGATGGTGTAAATATTGATTTTGAGAATATTCCTAATGCAAGTCGGGATAATTTGACTCGTTTTATCAAAACTTTATATGTCGTTTTAACACAGGTAAATCCTAAATATCAAGTGACGATTGCATTACCAGCTTATGATCACACCAAAGCTTTTGATATTGAAGCGATTCTACCTTTCGTGGAACGATTCGTTATTATGGGTTACGATTACCACTCTGGTTCAAGTAAAAAGCCCGGTCCAATCGCTCCGCTTCCTCCTAAAGGTTCTAAAAAAACAGGCTTTAATTTACAAAATACGGTTACTAAATATATCAATTCCGGTTTGCCAGAAAGTAAAATGATTATGGCATTTCCTTATTATGGCAGGGTTTGGAGAGCAAGTGATGCGAATTTTTCAGATGGACAATTCACAGAATCTCTGACTTACCGAGCGATTCGAACGAGTTATGAGCCCCTACACAAAATTACGTATGATGATAGCACCGCAAGTTGTTATTTTGAATATGTAGATGAAGAAACGGGTGAATACGTTGAGTGTTGGTTTGATAATGAACAGTCACTTTCGGCCAAGTATGATTGGATTGATGAGCAAAAATTAAGAGGAATTGGAATATGGGCTTTAGGTTATGATAATGGTTATCCAGAACTCTGGTCTTTAATTGATACAAAATTTGCAGCATTACAAGAACCGGATGTCAAGGAACGTTCTGCGTTATCAGAATACTTAGGAAAAAATGGAACTTATGTGAGTGTCAGTATTGCATTTCTGATACTTTTTATGTTTGCAGGGTTCAGCTTCTCCTTCGGGAGGCAACAAGTCAGTGGAATATTATTCTCCAAACGAATTTTCATGAGTAGCTTCATTTTCTGTATCGTGTTCTTACTACTATTGTGGTTACGATTTATGGATTATGCAGACAAAACGATATGGTATTTCTTTATAGGAATTTGGATCGGTTATCTGATTATCAATTACTTAGATAAGCTAAAAATTAATACTCGTTCCAATTTGCCATAAAATATGGTGAGTAGATTGATTCAAAAGCACCGTTCACTTAATTACTAAAATAGATATGAAAAAGTTTTTAGCAAAAGAATTTATATGGTTTGTGGTTGCATTCATTTTAGCTTTTCCGCTAGGCTTGCTATTTCTATGGTTAATTGGCTTTACAAGTGACACAACCGTGATCACGGACGAAGATACTTCGATGCTTACGAACCTATATATATTAGGATTGATTTTAGGATTTATTGGTGTTTATATCGCTCGATTTGTTGGTGCTTCTATTAGTCTTTTGACGATACCGCCACCTGCTGAAGGCTGATTAATACCTGTAAATCTATAAAGGTTCAAGAGGAAAACTACTAATTAACGCTTGCTACTAATTACTAATTATGATACATGAAGTTTTACCAGCTGTCGTTTCCGAATTAAATAATTATCTCTCTGCGAAGTTAGATGTAGAAAGTAATAAGGTAATTATTGGAAATTTAATTGGTCAAGATGGTTCTATCAAATTGAAGGAAGAAAATAAAATTATTTGTTCTCTAATCAATATTGAAAAAGATGGTAGCCGACAGGTGTATCATCCCGGACAAAATCCTCCGGTAGCGATTAATCTTTATGTGATTTTCTATGCTTACTTCGCTCCTAATAATTATTTAGAGGCATTAAAATTCATATCCGGTGTGATTAGCTTTTTTCAAAGTAGAAGTTCTTTTGAATCACATGACACACCTTATTTACCTCCTGAAGCGGATAAAATTTTATTTGAAATAGAAAATATTCCATGGAGAGAATTAGGTAGTGTTTTCCAATATTTAGGATTAAAATATACGCCTTCAATAGTTTATCGAGTACGAACTTTGAAGATAGAAGATGATACCCTTAATCCTGAAATTCCACCAATTGGAGGGTTTGATTTATTTTAAAATTTCCCATGATTATCATCGTGGATTGTGTTATACAATTAATAGACTAAAAAAATACGCTTTATGCAAACGAATTTAGACATCACTTTAAGGTATAAAACACTTTGTAGTGTGCGTATCTCACATGATTATTTCAAAGACCAAGAAATAAAAGGGATGTCTATTGAACCGACAATCGAGACTAAGATATGGTTGCGAAATAACCAATTGATTTATCGGGCTACTCGAAATGGCTTCGTAATAGGTTATTTAGCAAAAAACGGTAGTAAGTTATTCGGGAAAAATATTGATACTCAAAAACTGAGTTTTTCTATCACTACGACCGATCCTTATTTTGATACCTACACTTCCTATAGTTTCCGGAAAATGAACGAAATAATTTATCTGAGTAATGAAAATAAAGAAAGTACTTTGAGCAAAAAATCGGTCATTTCGGATGATGATAAATGTACTTATTTTCCAAATAAATTTATTTATAATTTTTCTAATAAGAATGATAACAAAGCGACTATTATTAAGGATTATAGTATGAATGATGTTTGGGAAAGTTCAGGTAATCAACCATTGAGTATCAACCTTTCCGCAGAACCTTTAGGTTTATATCATATAACACAGGGCAAAAAAATTATTGACTCGTTTTATATGATGCCGAAAGCACCTAGAGGAATAGTAGCGATGATTGATTTGTATGCAAAACATTTACCGGAAAATGAGGAAGTAGATTACGAAGTGAATTTTGGAGCGAGGGAAGCTATTTGGAAATATTACTTTATCAAATATAAAGCAAGTACGATTTACGAGAAGGTGAAAATAGAGTCGGTAAAAAAAGATAATAGTGCGGCATTTTCGACGCCAAAGATAGTGACGATTTACACAGGTGATGAAGCTATTATGATTGAATCCAAAAAACCATTATTAATAAAGGAATCGCTTCCTTTTAGGTTTCAATTAAAGGCATTTAAGAAGAATACACAAGAACGAATTACGATACAATTACCGACGCCGACATACAAGGATATAACAGTTGATAGAGGTTCAGATATAATATTTGCTCAAATGTTTATAAAAATATAGGGCCATCAAAACAAAAATCTAACCTTATTCAATAAAAATTAATGAAAGAAGAGGACATAATTAAGTATTTATTTCATCTGCTTTCAATTTATATAAAAACGGTAGCAAAGGTCTTTATTTATAGTAATATGAAATCAAGGTATTCGCTATCTATTGTACAAAAATAGTTTTTTAATGATTACAATTTGAAATTATGGCAAAAGTATTAGCAACTCCAGGTGTTTACGTCGAGGAGAAAAGTGCCTTTTCCAGTTCAATAGTGGCTGTACCAACTGCAGTACCTGCATTTATTGGCTATACACAAAGGGCTTTAAGAGGTAAGAAAGAACTTACCGATGTTCCAACCAAGGTTTCGTCATTGGCGGAGTACATTGATATGTTCGGTGGTGCTCCAAAAACGACATTCACCATTACTCCAAATGAAGAAACTGATTTTTCATTGTCAGTTAATAAGGATAGCAAATACATGCTATACAATTCGCTTCGTTTGTTCTTCGCTAATGGTGGTGGTAACTGTTACATTGTTTCCGTAGGAAGTTACTCGGATGCAGTCGGTGCAACAGCATTGACCGGTGTGGAAAATGAAGGTGGATTAACTGCTCTGTTAAAAGAGCAAGAACCGACAATGATCGTTATTCCGGATGCAGTTCTTTTGGAAGTAGATGACTGTTACAGCCTTTATCAAGCGGTTATCAAGCATTGTGGCTTTGAGATGCAAAGTCGAGTAACTATCCTTGATATTCACGGTGGTGACCAATCCCGAACGCTTGACGATGAAGATATTGTCAGTAAATTCCGTGAAAGTGTGGGTAGTAACTTTCTTTCATTCGCTGCAGCATATTATCCTTGGGTTAACACAACCATCGTTCAGGCCAATGAAATTAGTTATTCAAATGTTTCTAATACAGAAGATTTGGTAGCCATTCTGAATAAGGAAGTCGATGACAACTTAGCAGCCGGTCTTCTAAAAGAAAAACGTGCGGATGATATTAAAGCTGAAATCGCCAAACTTTCTGATGCAAAATCAGGTGATATTACACTTGACCAAACATTGAAAGCAGTAAGTCCAATTTATAAGGATGTATTGGATAATATGAGAGATACTTTAAATGTATTGCCACCAAGTTCAGCTATGGCAGGCGTTTATTCGATGGTTGATAATTCTGTTGGTGTTCATAAAGCTCCTGCAAATGTAAGCATGGGTTCTGTTATTTCGCCAGTAGTGAATATTACAAGTGCAAATCAAGAAGATTTAAACTTACCATTAAATGGAAAAGCGGTCAATGCGATTCGTTCTTTCATTGGAAAAGGAACATTGGTTTGGGGAGCGAGAACATTGGATGGAAATAGTCAAGATTGGCGATATATATCTGTTCGTAGAGCTTTAATCATGATTGAGCAATCGGTAAAGACAGCCGTTGAAGCTTATGTTTTTGATCCTAATGACGCGAGTACTTGGCTAAAAGTTAAGACTGCAATTGATAACTTTTTGACGACTCTTTGGAAGTCAGGAACTTTAGTTGGTTCTTCTACCACGGAAGCATTCGAAACAAGTATAGGATTAGGTGTAACAATGACGCCAAATGATATTTTAGATGGTGTGATGCGAATTTCTGTGAAAGTTGCTATCTCTCGTCCAGCTGAGTTTATCGTTATCACATTCCAACAAAAAATGCAAGAATCGTAGTCGTATAATGGCTAATTTAACTGCCATGAAAAGTATTTCATGGCAGTTAAATTAGCCGATACGATAATATAAAATTTTAATAAATCTAAAAAATTTAAATTATGGCTGATTTTCCAGATCAATGGCCGATAGCTGCATTTCACTTCAGAATCACCATAGATGGTGAGCAAATCTCTTTTCAAGAGGTTTCTGGTCTCGATCACGAAGTGGATGTAATAGAATATCGTCATGGTGATAGTGAAGTCTTTAGTAACATAAAATTAGCAGGCTTAACTAAAACAACTGATTTAACTTGTAAGAAAGGTATTTTTAGTGATGATGACCGCTTATTGGAGTTAATGAATCGAGTGTATGAGAAAGATTATTATTCCAATAATCCGGACTCCCGAATGGATATTTTAGTTGAATTATTAGATGAAACAGGTGATACTATGATGACATGGAATATCACCAATGCTTTCCCTATTAAATTAACTGGACCTTCCTTGAATTCAGGTAGCAGTGACGTAGCAGTTGAAGAAATTGTATTTACTTATGAAGGTCTAGAAACTTCATTAGCAGGATAAAAAAATTGATGGTTTTCTTGTCAAGTATTAAGAAAGGGTAAGGTAAAACTTGCCCTTTTCATATTGTGCTATTTACACTAATCTATCTTCAAAATTCGGGTTGATTTCAGATGTTTTTTCCTTGTACCTGCATATTTATACAGCAGACGGACATCGTTATTTTCATCAGCAATAGTTACCTACACTATTACTTCAAAAAATACCTCGTCCAAGAAAAAATTAATTCTAAACTTCATACCAATTCTAAAAATAGATTAATATTACATCATGTTTTCAATCTAAAAAATAAATTTATGATAGGAACTTTGACGTC
>Ga0115005_10001903_pt1 | contig 16700 bp, 5 predicted proteins | sample ArcOceMetagenome_FD_87163 | JGI IMG/M metagenome (GOLD analysis project Ga0115005, IMG submission 87163) | Marine eukaryotic phytoplankton communities from Arctic Ocean - Arctic Ocean - Greenland ARC118M Metagenome | ecosystem: Environmental > Aquatic > Marine > Oceanic | place: Arctic Ocean... | reverse complement strand
TGTTTTATTGCAACAGCTCTGGTTAGAAATGGCCGATTATTTCTTTGAGGGTATTGTCGGGTATGAAGTGTGGGGCAGAACAAGGCCTGGTAATCACAGTGCAGCCGATGTGGATCAACAGCGGATTCAAGAAGAAATTATGTCGTCACACAATGACAAAGCTCTTTACGGGGAAGACGCTAATGACATCAAATTTCTTCGTTTTCGGATAACAATGGACTCCCCTGTTATTGTTCTACCCGTAACTTATCGGTCTCCTCAACATTTAAGATTCGATCTAGACGGAATTCACATTGAGAACAAACATAGGGGTGAAATCAAATCATTGGAGCAGAACCCAAAACAATCTGCTGCCCGTTATGTTCAATGGTATAATAATTGCAACATTGATTTTCAGGGACTCAGACTGAATAGTTGGTGCGGCACACAACTGAATATTAGCAACGACCCCAAAATTCATATTAAAGAAGACTGTGAAAATCGCATCCCTATGACCATTTCAGTGAAATGGCCTATCGGTCCAACAGCTTTTACTATTGTTCCAAAATGGAATTTTCATTGCTACATCAATAACTTGCGGTGAGTTGATATGTTTGTTTACTCTCTTTTGAGGTTCTCATGTTTTGTGTCTCTCACTAATTCTCTTTCTCCCACGGATCAGATTGCTATTCCGGAAGAAAGATTTCGCTCTCTTTCAACACATTATCTGGTATAATATAGGAGAAGAGAGTCGTCATTTGGACGAATGGAACGCATTACAAAACCTACCACCTGATCAATTAATTGCACACAAAAATAAGATGATGGTTAATTTTGGTTATGACAAGAAAGACGGGCCTCCAACAACCTTTCACTTCAAGGTCGATATAACTTCAGTCATCCTTCACTTTTGCTTAGATGAAAATAATCATGTCGCAGATGTGGAGGGTTCCAACATGAGGTGGTCCTTGAAGAAAGTGAAAGATAGAATTTCGCGTCAATCACTGACATTCAATAGTATCCGTTTATCACAGACAAGCGGGAAGGAGGCCTGGGCTGGTTATCAAAGTTTGTTATTTCCTTTAAAGAGAAATGTAGGAAGTGAAGTTGAAGAGAAACCACAACTTGTTTACAAATCAACTTCGAGACCTTGTGGTGATAATGTGAAATTGCTGGTGGTCAATCATGCTTGTATCTACTTCATATTTCCTGCTTGGATGTTTGTGAAATCATTTTTTCAGAATCTACCTGACCCCGATGTTATGAGTCAAGAAGAAGTGTTGGGTTCGATTCAAATTGATGACCGATGGTACCGAATAGACACTGGTATGCCCAAAGAAACAATGAAGAATCGACAGCGCGGTGGTGAACAGCGACCTATTTTGAAACGGAAACCAGCTGACTTTCAACTCCGCATAGTTCTCGAGTCGCCAAAAATTGTGTTGGCGCAGGATTCATCCAGTCTCGTTCAGAAAGGAAGAGCAGTTACACTTGGTTTGGGTCACTTGGATTTCTTTCATCATAATAATCCAAGAGCAGGCTCCATACAAAAAACTCTTTTTTTACATGACCTCGAGGTTTTCACAGGTTCAGATGACGTAATAAGTGGGTTTGACGAGAAAACCCAGCAGCGCTCTTTGTTATATCCTCTTTGTGCTGGAGTTGGGATAATATCTCAATATTCTGATGGTATTTTGATTGAATCCAAGAAATGGTTGTCTTCTGATGTTGTCTCCTTCCGAGCCGCCTACACAGATATGACTCTGGCAATAGACGTATTCCAGAAAATACTGTCAGATATTCACGATGTAAAAGATCAGAGTCATGTACCTAAAGCTGAGTCTGAATCAATTCACATGGATTCGGACACCTCAAAGGACGTTGTTCAAGTTCAAGTCAAGGAATCAGTAGGAGCAGCTTGTGGTGGTTTCGATCTGCTCGTCATTGATGACAGCGGAAGACATTTTGCTGGAACTCAAGAATTAGTGCAACTATCGATCAGCGGGATCTTGTACAAAATTTCGAAGGTTCCAGATTCCGAGGAAGATTTTCTTTCTGTAATGAGGCTTCAACTGCATGGGGTCGAACTCGCAGATTGTCTTCAACCTTCACACTCACCATTTCGGGTTGTCGCGATTGGCAATAACTTGGATGCCGACGGTAATGATACCAGCTCACTGCGAAATGACAAGAAGAAAAGATGGTTGAGTATGAACAAGAAGGTCTTCAGCGACTTTATGCATCATTGGGATACTCACTGCATGATGGAATCAGTTGATTGGGGTTATATTGTATCTGATCTAATGCAGGAGCGGTGCTCAATTGCTTTCAAGTCAGAAATGCGCAAACCTTTCAATGATTCCAACCTGATTGATATTCATCATAAAATTCTCTTGCAAAACAGACACGAGTATAGGTGCGCTGTGGGGAAAGTTGTGTTACAGTGGAATCCGTCGATGGCAATAGCACTCCAAAGATTTCTTGGTAGATTAAGAAAAGATGTAACGGAAAAGCAATTGGCGTCTCAGTCGATAGCAGAGAAGAAAAGAGCCCCATCTCGAGAAGCAAAAGGAGACATTCAGTACCGAGATGCTGAAATCGAAATTGAGTCCATAACTCTATGCTTGAATAAAGAGCATCAACACAGGAGACTTTTGCAGATCACTATTTCAAACGCTTTCGTAGCATTTCAACGTGATGAATATTGCCGTTTGACTGTTCAAGGCAGCATAGGCGACTTAAATGCATGGGATTCAGATGGAAACCGAAAAGGTCAAGTTCCTATATGTCGAGAAAATAGGTTGGTAGTTGGTGTTTTGCATAATCCTGCAGACTTAGATGATTCCTACGCTGAAGTTGGAAATGAAGACGGCAAAAATACCAGCAATCTACAGAGACTCCTTACTTTGAACTATTATTCTACTCCGTCTGAGGCAATACGTTCCAAGGAGATGCAGCACAACTTCAAAGAACTTCGACTTCCTGACTGGGTCGTGTCGCAGGTGGGAAGAAAGGCTACAATAGAATCTGTTGATGACTGCTTATCTCTATCTATTGCTACAGTCCGTTTTAACCATATCAGAGAACGTACAGGTGAAATAATGGATTACTTGTCGAATGGGATACCAGGAAAGAGTATGGGTGCAACATCTCGCGCTGCCAAGGGATTTATCACGAAACGAATCAAGACAAAAAGTTTTACGAATTTGAACGTGAATTCCCCACAGCTCTTTCTTCCTTGCCATCGAGGTAATGAAGAGGGGGTTATCGTGTGTCTTGGTGATGTACGCCTGAAAAGTTGGTTCGATGAAGCAACACTTGACGAAAGCAAAGATATTGATTGTAACGATCTCGTGCGCACCCAAATCCCAGTTCACAATCAGGTTCCAATGACTCCTCGACTGTCGACTGAAAATGATGACCATCAGAAGTACTGGTGGAGAATATTGTCAGTGTCAATCCTCGGTCTCGGGTGGCGTGTCAATAGAAAAGAGGGAGACATTATTCCGACGTTTTCACAAATTGAAAATCCTCTGAATGTTCACCTACAAGTTCGTAGACCACCGTCTCATAGCCAGTTACCAGTAATCGTTCGCTGTAAGATGACTGCAATGGAAACAGTTCTAACCTACACTGAATACATGTTCCTCAATGCAGTTTTGAAAGAAAACTTAACAAAGAAAGTGGACAAGACATTATGGGACAATCCAGAAGATATATCTGCATATGATGAAGATCCAGCTAGCGGAGTTAAATATTCGAAAAATGCTAGGTTCGTGAGATATGGTAAAATGTCAGGCAGACATTCTACTAAATCACAAGATTCAGTTGGAGCAACTTCTTCAACGGCGGGAAAAAATTCGACAAGTATCGACATCAAGTTCAGTCTAGATGGGGTCGTGTTGATCTTGCATCGTGATGATATCATTCCCATCATGGAAGAAGACGGAAGCTACGATATCGTAAGACTTGAAGTTGATGATATCGACCTGCATATGGCTTCGAATGCTGATGGAAGTAAGATAGGTACAGTGAAATTGCAAAGCTTCACATTGCTCGATGTTGGAGACGTAGGGCGTATTGCTCGGGAAAAGTTTCACCTTGAGGACTCGACAAACCATGATTATTCCTCGATTAGTAGTAAAATCAGAAGACCGAGCCTTTTCTCTGTTATTGCCGAGGGTTATGATACTGAGGATGAGCACACAAACATTATGTCTAAGCAAGACAAGGAACCTCAATTAATTATAACTTTTGATACTGGATCGTCGACCAGCATAGGCATGGAACCCTTCGAGCATGATGGCAAGAGTGAGAAAGTGACATCAATTCGAGTTACGTTGAACCACCTCAACATTAATCCTCTAGTTCGGCCACTGAGTGAAGTTGGTGATTTCTTTTCAGGGGCCTGGACCGTTGACAATGTCGGTATTAATTTGCATGGGGGCGATCGGAGCATAGGAGAGGATACGGGGGTATCAGGACCTATTGAAACACCAGACCCAGAAGAATACCAGCCGACTGCATCTCAGCAAGCTACGGCTAGCTCCATCCGAGCAGTCCATCTGACAGTAATAACCAACTATCCCCGAGTATTTTTAGTAGCCGATGAAACTGACCCATTAACAAAAGCATTGGTATTGAGAGGATTAACAGTCTTGAACGCAACCATGGTGAATCAAACTGGATCCGAAGTGACAAGCAAGTCAACAACAGTCTCAATTCGGGGGCAGGTCCATTCTTTGGAGTCATACATCAATCCAGACCCTAGAAATGTTCTCGAGAAACGTAGTGTCAAGTGCCTGTCATTTGCTCAAGGCATTAATGAACGAAAAGAGATGGACACTCATTCTGAAGTGAATGACTTCCTTGGTGTTGCTCTCATTGAGCCTGTTACGGCCTCTTTTACTCTTCTTCAAATTAAAAGGTCCAACTTTCCTACAGTTCGAGAGGTGTTTGTGAGCATGGAACCCGTCTCAACAACGTTGAGCTTTGAGGATATGAAACTTATCGAAGTCGTCCTTTCAAGGTGGAAGAATGAGAGAGATCTCGTCCTGAGGGCTTCCTCATCGGTAGATCCATTGCGTAATGCTTCAAATGAACTTGATATTCCTACATTCATTAGCAGTGGTGGTGGCGATGTCCACGATAGCGAAGACACACGGCAAAGTAGATCATTTTCAAATGGAAATGAATCAATAATCTCAATTTCTGAGAGTCTCCATGCGGAGAACGACGTATCCTTTTGCGGGGATTGTATCCCAACCGATAATTTTTGTATATCTGACTCTGGACCTGAACCATCTGAAGAGAGAGTGTTTACTCAACCCCATGAAAATTCAACCTTTGACGTTGTTTTCTCTGGCCAAAAATTAGGACTTGCCTTGAGGAAACGGGAATCGTTTATTGTTGTGGAAGAGGTTTTGGACACTGCAATCAGAGACAAACTTAAGAACGGAGATGTATTAATATCTATCGAAGCTGACCTTGTCTCTGGGTTGCCGTTCCAAGCAGTATTAAATCTTATCAACAAGACAAAGAGACCCATGAAGATAACGTTTCGTCGAATGCAAGCAAGAGACCACATCCCTGTAGATTCCGTTGCCGACGCAGTAGAGAAGAATCTTCATCCCTATGTTGAAGTGAATTACTCAAACGAAATTGAGTATGAGGTAGAGCATTCACTGTCCAATTTTCCAGAACCAGAACCAGCTCAAGGTAAAGAGGTAGGACCTCAGACGCTCCGCAAGTCTTACGTCGTGTCACTAGTAAAAGGCGTTGACAATAGTATTGAAATCGAAAAAAGCATGTGTGGGGATGTTGCAATTGTCTCAAAAGTTTCCAGTAAAGCTTTCGCTGACAGTTGCGTACACCACGATACTGGGACAAAATATTTCCCCAAGCCTGGATCAGTTATCATTGCAGTGAATGGCGAAGCCGTGCTCACGAAAGGTTTCAAAGGGACTTCTGAGTTTCTGCAAAATTGCAAGAAGGAAGCATCGGGAGTCGAGGAAACATTTACCCTCACTTTTCTCGATGCTACGGCAGATGACTGGGGTGCAGTTGATAAGGTGGACATAGTGGTTGCTGGCATTAAACTCACTTTGATTGATGACATCAATGGCCGTGATATGCCCTTATTACAAGGAACTCTTCAATCCTTGGCTATTAAAATGGAACGAGGACTTGGCCTTGATTGCAATTTCATCAAAGTTAGCCCCCCATCAATCTTGATGGCTGAAGAGGCCATGAAATATAGTCTTGATTCACCATCAATCAACGAAGTTCCAGTCATTAGCGACTTGACCGAAGTAATTACCAAAGTTTGCGCCAATGTTGAGATCCAGTTGGATTACTATAATGCGCGCATTGCTGTGTGGGAACCCCTTGTAGAATCCTCGTGTTTGAGCACCGAGTTTGAATCACAACGGGGCAATAGGTCCACTGAGCGCCCACGCCCAGGTGCTTTCTCGATAGCCATATCTGACAATGAAGGGCCCGATGCAGACAGCGCGAAACAACCTTATGTTTGCATCAATATAAGCGATTCAGCTGCAGATTTGCTCTTCACAGCTCTTTACGAGTGGAGAGCGTGGCGAAAAATGAATAACAAAGGGGCTGAGCTTAGTGCATACAAAGAAGAAACGACAGCTCTGGATGGGACATCAAGCCAGTCAGGTATGTATCTTTCATTGCCCCAGTCGCCACATGTAGCAACAGAATCTAGAGGTGATGAAAGCTACAGTTATTCTACGTCTCCTCAAAGAGAGTGGCAACTCGCGGACGACTCAACGCAGAATGGTGCTGCGCAAAATGCAGCCCAAGCTGCCCTTATATTTGCAAGAAGGAGAGGCGTGGAATCTCAAAAGTCTGAAGATTCGAAACCGTTTATATTTCGAAATCAGACAGGGATGACGATAAGTTTTCTCCCGGAAGTGCAAGGTGATAAGGAATCAGAACGAAGGGAGGAATATGCGAAGAAGACGGCATATAACCTGAAGCATGACCGGAAGCTAGCGATTACTACCATCCAGGATGGAAAGGAGGCTAGCTTTGATCTCGAAACAACCGACAATTACAAGAATTCTGATTCTTCTAACCGTAATGCCAACAAAGTTCGATCATACGATGGGCAATTTCCTCTATTGAGTGTCAACTTTCACACGACAGCGAAAGATATACACGTGGAGATTTTGCAGCATATGTCAGTTGTCCGAATTGGAGACACGATGAAAAGTTTACGCGTGAAGACATCTGGAAGCCGCGAGGGCGGAAAAACAGCTTCAATTCTTGTTGTATGGTCTGTTGCGTTAGAAAATAACAGGAGAATATTAACATTAAGCAGTGCGGTACGGGTATCTTCTCCACGTTGCGGCATTCCCATTGAAGTTGGGGTACGACGGATACAAGAAATAAGTCAAGAGGGTCACCAGAACTACGATGAAATTGAATCCGTTGGCACTTCATCCAGTTCAAACGTATGTTACCTTCCTTTGTGGTTGCAGCTGAGTTTCAAAGCTACAGAGGTCTTCATCCGTCCACTTTCAAAGTCAAATTCTTTTCAATGGAGCACTACAAGTATTCTGCGCCTCGAAAAATTAACCTTCACTACCTCCCTGACACATCAAAGAAGTAACTATTTGTGGAGTTGGACTTTGTCTGATCATTCGACGTCAATAACGTGTGAACCTGTGAACACTTTTCACAGCCACCCATCAGCCTTCTTATCGTATGAATGCATCTACGAAACTCCTAGTTTGTCAACACAGGTATCAGATGATTTCTACCTTCCAGAATTCCCGGATCATGAATATCAGATGAAATGCATTGACATTTGCTCTATATTAAGTCTCCGGAACGTCTTACCTACGTCTCTGGAATGGGAAATTGTTGAAGCGGGTACACTGAATCACGTCGCCAATTCAGTTCCACTTGATGGATCATTTATTCGAAGCGGAGATACTCAACTATTTTTCAAAAGAGAGGGCACAAGGGATGGAATGAATGGTGTTGGTCCGATTCCAATCCCACCAGGGCATGGTACTGATGTTTTTGCTTGTGATTTGGCAACAATGAATATCGGCATCAAAGTTAGATGCGACGCAGATAGCGAGTGGTCGGAGTGCGTTCCAATCAATTACATTATAAGCAAGGATGGTTTGACAAGACTTCCACTTCAAGAGCCAAATGAGAAAGACCAGCAAACGCAAGTGCGTCATCACGGTAAGCAAAACTAAACATGAAGAATGAAAATTTCGAAAGAGGTAAAACATTCACTCAATAGCTCATTTATTTTGCCAGGTGGATCCCTTTTCAACGAAAGAACGCTGAACGCCCAGTCCTACAATAAATTCGGATCACCCCTGACGTTTGGAATCAAGGTCAATCCCAGAATTGCACAACTGCGCCAAAACGAAAATGCTACGCACAATGGATATGTCATTGGATTTGACCTGCTTGTTTACAGTGAAATATGGATAAAAAATCTGACTGCATTGCCAATTCTTTTTGGCGTGCCATCTACTCAAATTGATTATGCTTCTTCTCAGGGTGCTTCTTTACATTCCATGCACGAACCTTTGAGAAAAAAAGCGGCAGAGGCAGCACTATCAGAACTTTCTAACATTCTTGAGTTCGGTGAGATTGGGAATGAAGTGGGCGACCGCGACGTCATGAAGGAAATTCTTGCTTTGTCAAAACAAGAATCAATGTCTACAGCAGGTAAGGAATCACGAGTATGTAATTTTGGTTGCGATAAAGTTCTATCTCACACACTTGCACTCTCAGAGGAAGTATTCGAATATAAAGAGATGGAGAATGAAAAAGTACTCCGACATTGGTGGGCGGGAGAATACCATGCTCATGTGAAACCAGAAGTGACGTCATTTGGGTCACTGGAAGGCACAGAGTGGATTTGGACAGATAAATCCTGGAATCTTGACACTTCGGGTGGCTGCAAAGCATCACAAGGTTGTTGGGAGAGCTGCACTTATTTAACTAGTGCGAGGGATAGTTCGTTTTCTCCATTAAGAACTTTCAATCGAACGCACCGCTTTAGAAGAAGACGCTGGTTCAGACATAAGGAAAAACCATGTAAAATCTCATCCGACCCTTCTGATGATCGAATTTCATCGTTTCACCAGCCGGCTTTAGATATGTCTACTCGTTCAAGAAGGAAGCAAACGTCTAAAGACAAACAAAAATCTATTAATGCCGTCCCTGAAACTGAAACTGAAACTGAACATCCATTGGAATTTCATTTCAAAGTTGGAGATGGAGGGTGGAGTTCCCCTGCAGTCGTCCCGACTAGCGGAGCTGCGCACGGTATCTTACGAATTCCAGCTTCTCGTTGGCCTGCATTGGCGAAATCAGAAGAGAAGCGTAGTGACACTATTATCACCGGAAACAGCATGTCTGTGGGGTTAACCGGACTCTCTACAGTCAGTTTTCACGAGGGTTCGCTCTCAACTAAATGCTTTGATGTGTGCTATCGAGTGGCACCCATTGAAGGTCAATGGGGAGATCATTCAAGAGTGTTAGTTCTCTACCCTCGTTTCTACATCCGAAATGATTCGGATAATTGGTATATGGATGTCAAGCAAGCAGGAACCCCCGACAAATGTGCAATCAGAATCAAGCCTGCATCGTCAAAGGCATTTTATTGGGTAGATACATCACTACCTGATCTCATGTGCGTTAGACCTGCATTCAAGAACAACTCCAAAGTTTCACACAAATGTCATTGTTGGAGTGGTGGATTTGATATAACAAGTCTCGGAATGATACCCCTCATGATTCAACGGGATCCATCACGAATGCCAGGAATTAAAAAATATGACACCATTGCCGTTGTTCGTGCTCTAGTGGAATTGAGATCTGGCACAGGTGGCACCGGAATCTCTGTCTCCATCAAAGAGGAGTTAACGAACGGAGAGGATTCTTTGTATCGACTCGAAAACCATTCCCCGTTTCCTTTATGGATTGTACAAGACGGGATATTGGCAAATCCTGGTAGGCATGACACTCGCAATCCAACAGGTTCCAACATCCAGATCATTGAGCCCAAAGCAAAAGTTCCGTATGGACTTGTAAATCCATTTCGTCAGGGAAAGTATGCTGGAAGGAAAGCAGTACCACTAGAGGAGTTGCTCCGTCTTCGAGTAGGACTCGCACCTCTCGCAACGAGAGATGGCATTGAATCAACAAAGGTGATCAGCCTGTCTTATGTAGGGGCAACTATGCGGCTAAAGCCCGCAAAATTACGCACCTTCTTCGACGAAGAAACTATTGCCGACATGATGAATGTCAATGTACAGGGAATTGTGTCTTCAGATGGACCAACACGTGTCCTGAAATTCACGTAAGTATTTGTCAAATGTCGAATCAGTTTCATCATAAAATGAAAATTTGTTGTATTTCTAATATACTGTACTTCAATTCTTTGGTGTTGCCAGTCTTATCGAAAGGAATCTGACCGCAAGCAGTGTGATCAAAAATTCTGTCAGAATGCACACAGATGGATTATCGAACGAAATGAAACACGACAAGGATATCATCATGAAATTGAAAAGGGCCGCAGAAACAGCAACATCTTTGCTACGCTCTCAGGCTCTACAAAAATACGATCCTTCAGAAGAACACAGTACTAGTATTTACTCCCAAAAAGGTAGTGACGAAACTATCACCGATCGAGACGATTGTAATTACTCTTTCCGTGCTTCTTTCAGAGGTTTTGTTTTCAGCCTCGTGGACAAATTTCCGTCAGAGGTTGGAGTCATCACGATACGAAATATTCATGCCATGTCAGAATGGAATGCTCATCGCAGCAAAGAATCTACAGCGGCCTTATCTGTTGGATTGATGCAAATAGACAATCACTGCCCAAATGCACCCTTCCCTGTGGTATTGTGTCCGACTCCATCAAGAGATGAAGACACTGAGATCGATGTTTTAGAAAACGAGCGTCCGTTTCTCAGCATTGGCATCGTTCTTGCACCGCGCCATAAGTCAGATATAACTGTAAGTAGCAAGTCCGCGAGCATGACATGTCTATTTTCGCAAACACACCTCTCACTTCAATTTATTATTTTTCAGTGCCTGAAAGGTGTGACAATATCACTGAACGATATTTCCTTATCAACCGATCTCGCATTCGTGTTGCGGGTGCAGCATCAACTACTTGGCATTGTCGGTCATATTGAACGCAATAAAGAGAAACATGACATTGGTCTCGACCCGCACTCAAATATCTATCCTAAAGATATTTGGCAGTTTCCTGATTTTTCCGTAATCTTCTCGTTGCGAAACCCATCTTACAAAATTGGATATCAAAAGATGTATTTAGAAGGGTTAACAATCTTGCCGTTCACGATTAAGCTCTCTGTCGCACCCTCTGTCGCTTTGACTAGCGCTCAAGCCGCCCTAGAGGGAGTTGACGCTGGAGCAATCCATGCTGCTGTGCGCAAAGGGGATTTGCTTATTGGTGACAAGGCTGACGGGGTTGTTGGTGTCAAGATCGGGAGCAAAAATCGGACTGCCATGGCCGTAATTCGAGGAATTTTCAAAAGTATTCTCGTTGATTCACTTCTACGATGTGATGATGTTTCAATGAATTTTTCAGGCCTAGCCGTAAGAAATCACCTATCTACGATGAAACAGCTTAAAACGTTCATTGGACACCATTATCTATCTCTATTGAAAAACAACGTGCCTGCTCTTATTGGATCTCTTGCAGCGTTCGGGAACCCGGTAGGACTTATTCGAGGTTTTGGTGACGGTGTCACGTAAGTACCACTTCTAAATTGAATACATCAGCATATTTTTAGCCTTCTCACATCTCGATTGACTCACTCAACCACACACAGCGATTTTGTAAGTGAACCTATAAAGGGATTCAAACGAAGTGTCGAAGAGCTGGATCCTTCATATGTTATGGATGGAGTTGCACGCGGAACCGGCTCTCTTGCACGACACACTGTCGGAGGAATTGTCGATTCTGCATCACTGTTAACTGAAACCTTTTCAAAAAATATGGCGGTTTTAACGCTTGATCGAAAATATGCCCAGCGTCGTGATCGATTCAAGGTAATTTCTGGGACCAACACTACGTTTGTAGGAGGAGTTGAGAGCGGGGTTGGTAAACTGCTCCGTGGAGTCGCTGAGGGTGTTATTGGAGTTGTCAGAGCACCTATGAGAGGAGCTGAAAAGCGTGGCGTTGAGGGATTTGCCAAGGGTGTGGGTAAAGGCTTACTGGGATTGGTTGTGAAACCTGTCATAGGCATATCAGATGCAGCAACTGATGTAATGGTGGGCGTGAAAGGTTCGCTGGAGGGAGTTGGAAATAAAGCAAAAAAAGGCAGCGCAAATCAATCTCAGGTGAGACCAAGAAGAGCTTTCTACGGTCGCGATAGGAGGTTAAAACCATATGTTTTTGTTGATGCAATATCTGCAGCAATTATGATGCGTACGCGATTAGGAGGCGACAATTATCTTTCTCATGTTGACATGGGTGGACGAGTAGCCATACTCAGTGTGAAAAGATTTTTGCTACTTGGTGATGACGGAGAACAGCAGTTACTGATAAAGTTGAAGAACATCAAACGAATAGATCTCAGAAGAGTTCCAAAGTCAGGCGGTGGATCTGAATGGGGGGTGCTGATATTTTTGAAAACAGCTAGGAACAATGGCAACGAAGTGGAAGTTGTCACAACTCCAGACAAGGGTATTGCAAAAGATATTTGTGCAAAAATTCAGCAAGGAATCACACTTCTTGATTAAAAAAGAAAACATTAGAAAAATTTTGCATAACCAACAGCATCAACCAATCAAAATCTTGTAAACGAAAATAGCACATTTTTGAAAACAATTTCCCCATCGTTAATCGTTATGCTACGGGTGTATGTACCAGGTATTTCTCCCATTTCTCCCCCACCACTCAATAAAAAAGATAAGGCAAGCGCTTCACTGTAAAACCAATCTAGTAGTATGAGTAACTCTGAAAACTGCACGGGTTATTATTTGAACCATACTAGGTAGTGTAATACCGAACCGGTACATACTCGAGTCTGCTGGTATATGAAATATTCATTCATTCTGCTGATATTGAACTAAGAGTAACAAGATCAAAATTGTAGATGCCACCCCTAGTAGTAACAGTTGTCACTATAGTGTAGTTGGTTATCACATCGGGTTCTGATTCCGGTAACCTGAGTTCGAATCTCAGTAGAGACTGTTTTTGCCATCTTTTGCCATTTTTATACTACTCAAGCACACAGTACTGTAGAGTGAAGGATATTTTATATATCTCGTACTGTACGTATTCATAGCTTGTACAGTAGGTGTGATGCGATGCAGAAGATTCTACGTGTAGTCTACTAGTTTTCTTAGGCAAGTTGCAGTGATTTGTTCTATGATACTTCTTCTTGTACCGGGTTTTACCGGTATGTGCAAACAGGTGGTCTGCCAGATGATACCGTACTCGTAGATGCTGAATACTAGAGAGTTGACACAGGTAACGAGATAATCAACCACAACACCACCTCAAAAGTCTTTGTCCATCCTTAGATATATCGTGGCGGGACCAAAAAAGAATGCATAAATTTCAAAACTAATTACGTACATCTCGCCAGGTCTCAAAGCAGTCAGGTCAATGCACCCCCGCCAACAGAACACAAGATCCATGATATGAAACTAATGACTCTTTATGAGCAAAAGAAATTCAATGTTGTTGTAACTAATAACTCTTCCAGTCAAAAAAAATAAAATCTCTGATAGGTCCCAGCCGGGAATTGAACCCGGGACCACGTCCACCCTAAAGACGTATCATACCCCTAGACCACTGGGACGGTTCTGCTTGATGATAGTAGTGTCCTCATCAAAATATATGTAGACTATACGATGTGGCCTGATGTTTCTTTCTTGTCTCACAGTACAGTATGTACAAATACTTCCTAGCTGAAGCACATTAGTGCACTGAATTATTTAGCCCCTCTGGAAATTTTGATGTTTGTTTTGAAGAGATCTCGAATTTCGTTTTTGTTTGGAGGTTGCAGGGGTGCTGGTGCCGTTTTCGGTAGGATTGCAGAATATCGTTTTCAAGTTTGGACATGATCGGTCGAATACTAGTAGGAATAGGAATAGGAATAGGAATAGTAGGAATAGGATTTGAATTCAATGTGCTGTGGGTTTGTTGTTATTATGGAATACAGACAGTACGATAGTACGAGTATGTTGTGCAATGGTAGGACCAAAAGAAATGCACTATCTTACACGAAACGCACAAGGCAACACAGCAACAAGAAGAGGAGGCAATATCACTGAAACCAACAGCAGTGCTGCTGCTGATGATCAAGGAATCGTGCATCGAATCAAGAGGTTGTTCATGTGCATAACCCCCCCCCCCTGCCTTCGTTCTCGTGACGATAAGCCCGCAAAATAGCAACGTCAAAACTGCAGTTGATCATCTTTTTTCAAAGATTGTAGCAATACGTAGGTCTCAGAATTCAACAAAGTACACTAGTTTTTAAAATAGAGTACTTGTACACCCATGGCATGGGATGCCTGTTTGATAAAGCTGAGGCTTCATCTCCATATCTTGAATCCCATCTCCCTACTTCACGAGGAAAGCACAATAATAAATATGATACGACAAGCGAAGCGCCAAGCGCCGACAAACGCAGTTACAAGCAATCAAAGCAAGCGAGTTAGTAGAACGTAAAACAAGCAATCAATCATAAGCGTAGCGAGGAGCATCAACAAGGATACAAGTAAACATACAGGTTTCCTCCAAGTCCACTCATTATCAATCCACCTTTTCAGGTTAACTATCCGCGATCTCTGCATGAAATTCATTTTACCAGTACGTGTACGTGTAATATTAGCGTTCTGCTAGCCTACTAACTACACGTATCATCTCAAAACTGAGATTTATTCTTCATGCCACCAATGAAACGGAAAAGGCAAGAACCACAACAAGAACTTTCTTCTTGCCTCACCACGTGTACTCATCCACCAGCAGATTGGAAAACTTTGGCAGAGGATGCACTGATCGCAATATGTTCTTTTTGTGACTTGATCGACATACTTTCTCTTCGGTGTTCGTGTTCTGTCTTTCGCTCGAGTTCACAGCATGAATTGAAACAACGTGGGACGCTATCATTCAGTTCTCTTGTTGGAAACTTTCCACATGAACCAACGCAAACGCAAACGCAAACGCAAACGCAAGGAAGAATAGATTACAATGACAACATAATTTCATACTGGTTGAAGAAAGATAAACAAGACGAATGCGCTAACAGAATCTTAACTGAGGTGCTGGACCTGGAAGGGGGATCACGGAATTTCCGATGCCATCGGATCGACTTTTGTAATATGAGAAATATATCATCTTTGGCACTAGCCCCGCAACACCTGAATACACTGGTCACGTTGGACTTGAGCTTCTGCTCTCGTCTCGAACCCAATATGTTGATGAATGTTATCACCGACAGGACCACCACCTCCGCCACCAGCAGCACGTATACTCCACCAGCACCGCCACTCGAAGAGCTTTATCTAAACGGATGCCGTAAAATAAAGGGGATGCACGTTTCAAGGTTGGTCCGCTTTTTCACAGAAATAAAAGTGCTCCACTTGTCAGGATGCTCCCAGACAGTTGATGATGCATGTGTGGAGCACATTTGTAGTTTGCGAAACTTGCAGTCTCTAGATTTAATGGGTTTCAATCGGATAACAGATAGGTGCTCTGTTGCAATATTCACGAAATTGAATCATTTGCAACTTTTGAATGTGGATAACTGTGAGAGATTACGTTGGAATTTCCTCCTTCCCTTTCTACAAGGGCTTGAGAGTTGGTTAGATGATGCATCAGCAGATGAGATTATTAGCGTCTGCAGCACAGCTAGCAACGGGGATGCTTCCAAAGTGAGATCATCTATCCTAGCGTCTGATTCAATGGATCATTGGGATTTGTTCTCGTTCCGGCTGCAAGTTGCAAACGTCAGTTTCGGTCCAAGTACAAGAGGTGGCCTCCTTCCGTATGGATTGTCTGCTCTTGCCATCACATCTCTTGGATGTCTAAGGGAGGTGAATGTTTCAGGAGCAAGAATTGTCGATGATGATGTAAAAGTACTAGTCATCTCATGCAAGGACTCTCTAAAGTCATTGGAGATGAGATGCTGTGATAATATTGGTGACGCATCTCTTCACCATATTTCTCAATTTGGAGAAAATCTAGTAAACCTAGATATCTCAGCTTGCATAAATATAACTGACGCAGGGATGACAGGATTGTATTTATGTCGACGATTGTCTTCTTTGAAAGCATCCTCTCTAATGCACGTGACGGACCGATCTATTTCTTCTCTTGGGAGCCTCAAGAGATTAGTGGTTCTGGATTTGCATAATTGTTCCAAGGTAACTAAAAGGTCTATCGAACGACTTCTCCGCGAACTGCCGCTACTAGTGGAAGTAGATGCAAGGAATATTTCACCGTCCCGGAATACAATTCACGCAGATGACAAACGATCTTTATCAATCTTCAACGGAAAGAGATGCAATACAGGTGATGCTGGTTCTATGAATCTTTTCCATCGCTGTTCAGTCCGTCAATGCTCACAAAGAACGACAGTGCAGCAAGGCGCTCGACCAAGGAGAATGTACCACTGTCGTCAATGTGCATTACTACCAAAATTCAATCGCGGTATGTGCAAGGCGTGTGCAGT
>Ga0115005_10001902_pt1 | contig 16701 bp, 12 predicted proteins | sample ArcOceMetagenome_FD_87163 | JGI IMG/M metagenome (GOLD analysis project Ga0115005, IMG submission 87163) | Marine eukaryotic phytoplankton communities from Arctic Ocean - Arctic Ocean - Greenland ARC118M Metagenome | ecosystem: Environmental > Aquatic > Marine > Oceanic | place: Arctic Ocean... | reverse complement strand
TGTGTATGTATGCATTGTATTGTAGGACGCAATGTTGTCAGAAAATGAATCCATCATGTAATATGTTCCATGCATCTAGTAACAAAAGCAACAACTTCAAACTCACCAAACATATGTAGGATCAGGCAAGATCGAATCCCTCTTCAAAAGCACAGCGGCAATACTCGCCATCGCCCCTCCCTTGGAATGACCCGTCAAATACACATTCTGACTCCATCCATTCTCCTCCGCAACCTCGAGCATCTCCTTTAATATCCCCTTGAGAGGTTTCCAAAGACTTTTGGTTCCTCTGTAAAACCCCGTATGGATTTTACCCTTTATACTATATTTATTATACTTTTCATCTACATCACTCAAAAACAAGGCAGCATTTTGCAACCAATCCAATAAAGAGGTCGTCTGCGTCCCTCGAAACGCTATCGTGATCCCATCAGTCGTGTGACCAATGAGAGCGGAGTTCACCCCACGAGTGATGCGTTTGGCAATTGTGGTGGGACGGTAGGATGAGGAGCGGAAGTATGGTGGGGCAGTTTTGTAGGCGCATTGTGAGGCGCAGAGTAGGCGGCCGTCGAGAGTTTGAGCTGCGTGTGGTGGTGGAGGTTCTGGACCTGGTTTTGGTGGGTCTTGTGGTGGTACTTGTTGTTGTGTATCTTTTGGAATTGAAGTGGGCGTTGTGGCAGTAGTACTAGTCGATGATGTTGATTGTTGAGTTTGTGTATTAGCATTGGTTGCAGTTTCCTGCATGACGATTGTTGTTGTTGATTCATCGAATTGAGATTGGAGGTGCAGAGGTCCCGTTGCCGATGTCGTTATCGATTTATTTGTCCTCTTCTTTGTACGTGCACGTGTATTCAAATGATCTCTTCTCCAACTAGTGTGGCCTATGACACCACTGTTTGATGATCGCGATTGGGGTTGTCTCAATGGCGATAGAAAGGCTGCTTGAGGTTGAGAAGTAAAGGAACTCCCTTGACAGGGCACCGGTGTCAGTGTTAGGGACCAAGCAATTGAGAGAGCCAAAGTGAAGTGCATCTGTGTGTACATGATGATGATGATGATGATGATATTCGATATGTCTATCGATAATTACGTGAAAAAGATGCAAGATTTATGGCAAAGAAAAGATGAAGATGTAGAGCTCAAAGTTTAATTTTGAAATTGCAAACTGGCAGAGCTGTGTATGTAATGTGTGATGAGAGAAAGAGCTGAGTTGGGTGTACTGTAACTTCTGCGTAATGGGTTACGCGTGTACTGTAGACTACTGTAGGGTAAAAGAATCAATGAGGTGAGTTGAGTTGAATGTTAAGTTTAAAAGGAAAGCAGATGGTTGTTGTTCTTTTTGCTGGTCACGGTTGATGTGGCCGGTTTTTGTTGGTGATGTGTATTTGAACAACAAAAAAGAACAGACATGGTTGAAGGAGGCTGTTAGTTGAAGGTGCGCTGGCACTCGTGACCTGACTATAATAACTCGAACCAAGTGTTTGAACATCATTTGGCGCTCTTTTTTGCATACAAAGTTCATTCGAGGACAGTAGGAAAATCAAAAGTAAATCACTTTACAGGTTTTGGTATTTACAAAATAATCACGATAGCAGCCATTCCTAATTTCAAATTACACGTACACCACGTATACGTACACGGCACGGCGTACCTGAGTTAGAATTGTATTTGGTGCAGTGGTGTTGAGATCGCTCCTCGCCAGCATTCTTGTTGTAGTTGTAGGGACGAGTTCTTCTTGCGCATGCAATTAATAAGTACTGCTCGTCGGCCGCGCAATACGAACGTTACATATACTCTTCCGAATCAATTATAAACTTTTTGTTTTGTTGGTTTAAAAAAATCTACACGTATGTGTTGGTATTGTTGCGTTATTTGTATAATCTTTCAATGTAAAAACGGGAGTTGCAACTGCCAAGGGGGTATCATCTGACCGGCGGCCACGTTCCATACCGGTACTGGTAGTAGACTATGATATAAGTTAAGTTTCATCGTGTCTTCTTGTTCTGGCTGGTCTGAGCTCGGCAATACTGGGCACCGGAACTAACGCGAAAAGTTGATGATAAAACTACTTTTTAACCGTACATGCTTAAAACTCGGGATCGTGTGAATGGATGATGGGAATGCGAACCATGCGAACACCCAAAATCATTCCCCTGCGATCACAATGAATAAAGTTGAACGCTTTTGGAACCATTAAGTTTTTGCCTCATAAATGCCATCATATAGGATGTACGTGTACCCTTTCTTGACGACGATCCTCTTCTTATCAGTTCTATTAGCGCAGCATAGAACTGTTTTCGCAAAAGAAAGTCCAGTGAAGATTGCACTCATTTCAAAGACAAATTCTACTTTCTTTTCTGATGCTTGGAAAGGATGTGAAAGACAAGCTTCTAAAGAATCTAAGAAACGTGAGATTAAGATAAGTTGTGATTTCATTAGTCCAGATTCGCAATTTGAGGATGAGGCAGCTACTAGACAACAAATCGAAATATTGGAAAGTATTATAGCAAATAAAACGTATGATGGGGTTGCAATATCCATTAACGGAGTAAAAGAATTGACGCCTATTGTGAATAAGGTAGTTGAGGCAGGGATACCTGTAATTACATTTGATAGTGATGCTTCTGATAGTCTCAGGCATGGTTACGTTGGCACAAATAATACTGCCTTTGGCCGTCAGCTCGCAAAGGTCCTATTGAAACTTAGGCCGGGTGGAGGATCCTTTGGAATCATTACGTCCTTGCAAGCGAAGAACGTTGCTGAAAGGATAAAAGGTTTCAGGGACCGACTGGAAAATACCAAGTGGGTTGAATCTAATGCATCTCCCAAAGATGGAAAAGGAAACCCATTAGTATCGTTAGAAGTAATGGGAGAAATGGTACTTGAAGACCCATCATTGGATGCTATAATTCCGGCGGCAATGTGGCCAATGACAAATTCTTCTGGTTGGAAGGAATTTGTGAGTGCACACAAAAACGTGACTTATGTTGTAGGCGACTCTAGTCAGGACCAATACAGATTGCTGTCACACGGCTATGGTGACGGTCTCATTGGTCAGATGCCTTTTGAAATGGGAGTGGTGTCCTTAGGTGAGTTCAAATAATCATGTGTTTACTTTCTTATGCACTGGATGGTAACTGATACGAAGTATGACCCATGTCACATTCCCAAATCAAAATACAGCCTCCTTGGTCAGTATTGTACTCGATGACATTTTGCCATCTGAAGAAATGCATATAACCCATATTCTCCAGATTCTAGTAGTGCCTTTGCTACTACCTGATCTCGTCATTAATAACAACTACTTGGGCCATCTCAAAATACTCGGCTATACTTTGTTTTGCATCGTCACCATTACTGGTCTTGTGTTCGTGTCCTGGACATGGAGGAACAAGAAATCAAGAGTCGTCACAGCATCGCAACCATTATTCCTCTACCTTATTGTCGCTGGGACCATCATCTTTGGCTCGAGCATCATTACCTTTTCCATTGATGATGAAACGCATAGTATAGCAGGTTGCAGCATCGCTTGCACTTTCAATGTTTGGTTCCTATCAATTGGGTTCACAATTATATTTGCTGCGCTCTATTCCAAGGCATGGCGAGTTAACATAATCATGCGTGAGTCCTCAAGATTCAAACGTGTCAAGGTGATGCCTAAAGATGTTATTTTGCCATTTGTTGCTCTCCTGGTGGTCAATGTCATAATCTTGACCACGTGGACGATACAAGATCGCCATGAATACAAGAGATTCGTGCACCCTGGAACGGATGATTGGAACCGAGATTTTTCTTTTTATGGCCGATGTACATCTCTCCATGCTGAGATCTATTTTTCTTTGATTTTGGTTGTGAATATGATTGCTTTGATTTTGGCGCTGTACGAGACATACAAGACGAGACACCTAAGAACTGAATTTAATGAGAGTGCCTATATTGGAGTCGTTTTCATTTCCATCCGTAAGTTCAAAACAATCTTCATCTATGTACGTGCAGCATGATTTCTCCATGTCTACTAACATTATATGGTATATAGTGCAAGCTGCTGTAATAGGTATCCCAGTGGCTGCAGTCACTAGCGACCAACCACGGATCGCAATACCTGTCATCCAGGTGATTATATTCTTTACGTGCATGGCGACCCTTCTTTTCATGTTCGTGCCCAAAATAGTATCTCATCGGAAGAAGAAGGGTAAAAAGAATAACGGGCGAGGAACGTTTACACAACAATACCTAGAGAAGCTAAGGTTAGAAAATGCAGATATGAACCAATTCTCCTCTAGAAAACTCGCGCATGGCCACCACAGTGGTTTGGCCATCAGAAAATTTGAGCCGAGGTTGATTACTTCGATGGGGCCTGCTGAGATGATGACGAAAGAAGAACATCTTGATGACAACAACAAAAAGGTAGCATTTGTTCGCGGTCGTCACTTGTTTGCCAAAAATGTTGAAAGTTCGTGAAGAAATGCGTACGCATAAATTCGACGGGTACGCTATAAAGTTGTAGACATAATCGTATGTGAAGGTTTCTACGTGTACCAACCTGTTGATCTGTCCTAGAGCATGCTTGCATGCATACGGTAGGTCTCATTAGTCATAACAAGTTTATCCCGAACCTCATGGTCTACCAGATCTATAACCACGCTATCCTGTTGCTGCAAGTTTAGAATGAAGATTGGTGTGACCATTGTCATTATCGTCACTTCCAACGACAAAAAAATCTTTCCATTTCCATTGACAAAATCTTTCACGTTTTTAAATTAATAAAAGTTTATTAAGTAAAACCTTGGTAAAACACGACAATGTTCGCACCATACTATATACAAAGCTTCTTTCCTTTTCGTCCTATGCGGTTGTCAGAGCAAAAGAGTTGATTATTCCCACTGATTCCAAGTACTCACCCGCATAGACACGAGATTTCGCCCATTAAGATTAATCTCGTTCTTCTCAATACATGTATCTGCCACAGAATCTAGCCACTGAGACATGGCTGCTAGTGTGTCACAAGCAATGTACTGAGCCATTTCTTCTTTGCTATCAGTTGCAGCCGTCATCAGTGAAGCAGTCAATCCAGGAGTATTCATTAAATTTAGAACATTGAAAGGCTCTACAGCCAGATTTCTCATTGTATGTAGCGCGGAAAGTTGGGATTCCGTTGCAGTTTTGCCATCGCTGTTCAAGCTCTGGGCAGCTAAACCGGGCAGTGCAATTTCAGCCGGGCCGATTCGACGTCGAAAATTTTTGCTGCAGGAAAGATTTTGAAGGGTGAGGGTGGCACATCTCCGGCATTCTTTACTTTTGGATGCTAGCCCTCTGGCAATAGAATCCATCAACCTTGAATTGTCAAAGAGCTTTTCAAAGTTCTCAATATTACGCGAGAGATTAGTAAAGATAGCCATGCAGAGAATATTTTCTTCCGCTGTCATTGTTCCAGAGATCTTTGTCAACAAATTCATTAGGGAGCGATTGGATACCATTAGGTGAGCTCCATCCTTCGCTTTGGACACAGCCAAAAATACTTTCATAGCACTGAGCCTGCAACCTCTCTTTGTTTCTTCGTCCGTTGTTGGTGCACCCTGTTGCCCAATACCACTTGGTGACCCAAGATTAGCAAATCTCTGAGAGAGACTTCCATCTACAGAAAAATCATCAAATTCATCGTCTTCTGTATCCTCGACGCCAATATCAGCAACTTCAACCAAGGTCTTCAGCATATCAACATCAGAGGCGATCTCAATTCTATTACCTTCTGATTTTGAAAGTAAAAAGAGGCAGTAGCAGCAGTTGTAATTCACTTGAGGATCCTCATTTTGCATTCCAGCCATCAAAGAAGATAGGATATCAGGATCAGCAAGAAAGATTGCCTCGCAATTCTGTTTTGGTACTGACAAGAACATAAGCGTGTTACTGCATCTCGCACGTTCCTCTGCCGTTGTAGATTCGTCCCTTAGCACCTGAAGAAGGCAAGAAATGACTCCCTTTGTTCGTCCCAGACGCAAGCGATTCTTTGCATTTTTTGATAAGGCTCTGAGAGCACCGCAGGCATTTACGCGACGAGCTGAACCTTTTTCAGGTAAAGGTGCTCTACCATCCTTCCCTTTGTTGTTCTTTTTCATCTGAAATGATGCCTCTGGAGTGCCGGACGAAATTACAGCAAGAAGTTTTTGCAGCTCCTTCGGAGGATCGTAGTACTTGATTTTACTAATTGCTTCCTCCCTCGCGACTTTTTTCGCAGCATCTTGTTTCTCATTTTCTTGAATTATCTTCGGATCAAAGGTTTCAATGGGTACAGGAAATTGGGTCTCAATGTCTTTCCACAATTCGTAAAGTGGTCCTTTCGGCACGTCTACTTCCATTAATTCTTCCACTGAATCTCGTGTTCCATGGGAATGTGTTTCCCCGTAAGCTTTCGATGCTTCCGATTCGTCACTGCTCATATCTTCATTATCCTCCACAGCGATACTGATTTCATTTATTCCAAGAGGATTCGGCGTTCCTTCAAGGCCTCCTCTTGGTTGTCTCCTGACTCGTGCTACGGAATTTGAACGAGTAGAACGCCGAGACTTTGCACCAGTACCTACTGAATCATCATCGTATCCTCTAGCGGCCCTGCTAACTCTGCTAACTCTGCTTGATCTACTATGGGCACGCGAGACATCATCATCATCGGTATCTCCACCAAAATTACCCCTTGGCCTTCTGGGAACTCTCGAAACGCGAGATCGGACAGACATGTTATCGTCGTCATCTCTACCTCTGGCGACACTGCGAGCCCTGGGGGCTCTACCTGTGGGTCCCGTAGGAAGTCTCGGTGCTCGCTTACTCGCGGCATCCTCAGGAGTATAGTTTGGCTTAGGAACGTTTCCATACCCTGCACGCCCTGAGGAAGATGTTCTGGGCCTGGAAGAAGCCCTGGACCTACCTCGAGATGATCTGGATCTAGCACTTTCTCGTGATTTAGGACGAGAGACTGACCTAGACCTAGATCTCGATCTTGATTTAGACCCAGAACGTGATGCGACACTACCACCACCAACTCCCCGAGAAACACTTCTCGAAACACTTCTCCTAGAGAACCTACTTGCAATAGTGTTATCATCAAAATCATCAAACCGATTACTAGCAACGGTATGCGCAGAAGTCAGTCTGTTATGGATAGTCTCGAACTCACCCAAAACCTTGAGAAGATTCTTCTTATTCCTCGCTGCAACCTTTTTCAGCACCTTGCTCTCTTGCTCGTTCGTCTTATCGCTCATGATGATTTCACGGGGAGTGCGTCCCTTCGTATCTACTGCCACGACACTATCAGGTTTATGCTTTAGGAGGACGCGAAGGACGTCCTCTTTGCAGATGACGCGACATGCCATGTGCACGGGAAGCATTTTGCGATCATCTACTTGGGAAGGACCCTCGGGGTGGGCCTGGATCAAATCAAGGATGACATAGACGGGGGCACGATAGAGGATGGCAGTGTGGATAGGGAGCATTCTCCATAGAGTATGATCATTTTTCTTGTCCATGCGATAGACCCAGATCTTGGTTTCAAGGGGTTGATTCCTGCATCGCTCAGCTGCTTCCCTCCACCGATGGTTCTCAATGTGTTTGTAGAGCTCAGTGGCACCCTCATTATAATCAGCATCGCGGCTGACCGTGAGTTTGGCTCGGAGTTTGGGAGATTCCTTCTTTCTTCTCTGCATAGCGAGATTGGCCTGGACGGAAAGACGGGATGCACCCTTGTTCTTTGTTTTGTTGAAGGCCCTAGCTACTGACTGAGCGGCAATGGATTGCATTCCATTGGAGACAAGTGATCTATTGTCAAACTGGACATCGTTGTGATTATTATGACGCACAAAATCATTATCGGATTCAGAAGAATCTAAATCGTCTTCGTAGTCCATGCGAGCATCATTTGAAATCTCAGAAGAGGAAGATTCATCAGAGTCAGATTCAGATTCAGATTCAGACTCAGAGGAGTCGCTGTAAGATTCAACTTGATCAATTCTGCGATCCCTCCGCGTGGACGAACCCTTGTTCCTGCTTCTCGCTGACGCCCTGGAAAGAGGGGAAGCCCGGCTACGACTGCTGCCACCATGGCCCTGCGCATCTGCAGGATGGTGTCCGTATTTGTGGGCCTCCGACATCTGCATCAGTTCATCACCGTCGTCGTAGTTACTTCCTCCGCTACGACGCTTTGGATTGAGTGAATATCTTGGAGCCATATCCATGAAATGAAGTAAGTGGGCGACGTGTCGAGGTTTCAATGGAAAAAGGTGAATTGCTTTCTTTGCAATCTAACGTATCATATAGTCTTCTTCCATGAAAAGTGAACGCCCGTTTAGCGATGACTGAACCGTTGAAAGTCTTGTCTTTCAAAGTATTTTAGAAGTCTGTATCATACGTTTCGCCCAGCCACCACCGCGCCATCCACCGCACGCATCGCAAATCAAACAAAGCCGCTGTAAACCCAGTCGTGTAGGGGCAAACACATATGTTTTTTGAAATAAATAGCCAGATAGACAAGTTTTTAAATGAGAAGTCGGAGATGACAATAATATGAATGATAGATGCATGATTTAGACGGTACATACTACATACCCGCCCGCGGGGTACAGTATCATCTTTCATACAAAGTATTCCAGTTCCATGTTGCATGATCCATACCCCGGTACATACATATATAGAATATATTGAATGATAGAACAAAATCAACAATAAGATGAATGAAGACAATAATGGATTCGTCACCTCCTATTCGGAATCCCTATTCTACTCCTTGATTCTGTGGGTCATATACTTACTGCTACCTCGAGGATTCCGTCAATTCATGTGCAACGCTTACCCAAAACGATATTCGAGGTCGAGTCCTGATCGGGAGATACGAGTGCTTGGCTCTGGAGCAAGTATACGAAAGGATAGTCCGAGGAGAATGATGAGAGAGCGTTTGCTGAGGGGGCGACGGCGGACGTATCATGATCATGATGGTGCTAGTAATGCTGGTGCCAGCAATGCTTCGTATTCGGTCTATTCCGAGGGCAGTGCTAGTGGCAGAACAAGTGCCAGTGGTAATGGTAATGGTAGCAACGGTGCTAGTGGAAGAAAATTCTTCCCGCATCGGACGGGGTTGAATCAGAGGGTGGATAGCGGCATTACATCCGGGAGGAGAAACTTGAATCAAGTGGGAAGCAGTGATAATAGCGATCCGTGGGATCCACACACCAAAACATTCGATCATATACGAGCGAGCTCAGATCCCAACGCTGTCATCAGTCCCTTTCAAAATCAAGAAGAAACCGTTGATTTCCTCACTCCAGAGCTCCGCCGCAACCATACCAAATCATTCACGCTGCCACCGCCATCTCTGGTGGAATTAGAATCCCTAGCGAGCTTCTCCAACGCGTCGCCATCCCCCGAAAATAGATTACAGGATCCATCGCCCGTGCACCCAAACACTTATACCAACCACAGAGTGCCCTCGCACATGGTACTTTCATCCACGCTCACGTCGCTCCGGGAGCCTGGCGTTAGACTATCAGCTCATGGGACTCAATGTGAACCACGGAGGATATGGATTCAGCTCGAGGTACACAAGGAACTCCTCGAATGGCGAACGGAGAATCAAGCCGCTAAATCTGGATCAGCTCAAAATGATTTGGAATCGTCGTATACACTAGGACCCAAACATACGATTTCTTTGAAGGATATTCTCTATGTGGATGTGGGCAAGACCACGGCAGCTTTGCAAATGTTATCCGAAGGTCTGATACGGAGTGACATGTGTTTTTCAATTTTGACCAAGAATGGGAGTCTCGATTTAACTGCTGGGAATAGACTGGAGAGAGACGCGCTGATTAGTTGTATGTGTCTCGTTCTCGATACGGTTCACGCAGATGATCCGGAGGGGAAGAGTTGGCGAGATCTGCATATTAGTGATGGTAGTGTCACGAGTCGAAGTACTGGTACTTTTGGGGGAGCGTATAGTCGGGCGGCGAGTTCTTCTTCTGGTTATCAGGGGGGGACCAGTTCAGTGGGAAATTACGATTATAGTCCGTCTGAAGTGCCCACGGCCGCGGAGAGCGATGTTTATGCGGGTATTGAAACGATAGAAGAGGGCTATGAGTTTTAGCCTGCACTGGATCGATTGAATTAGTTATCCGGCGATTCCTAGAAACGCTTGTATCATATTGTACGTGTAGTTATTTTAAAAGTAATGATTACTACTCGTAGCTAATTCAAATTGCTTGTAAGAGATCGAACCCACCAGGTCGTGTTCTGCGCCGTGTAATGCATTGTAGTTTATCTTCAAACTTAACTTGCGATGTCTAGTTCATTTGAGATGCAATTGCTTGAAAGTGCATGTTTGACAATTCAAACATGAACGCCATTTATCTATCTTGCTCATGAGGGGTTCACTGTTGACACACTTTTGTAACGGTGAAGAAAAAAATAGAGTCAACATTTTATAGCTTCACTTTGAAGATATGCTTTGAAGATGAGCAATAACTTCATCTTGATCTTCTTGACAATGCTCCCAAGACATTGATTGGACATGATCGAGTGGAGTCTTCCCATCTTCATCCCTTTCTCCAAGCGCAGATTTGCAGTGTTGTAAGGCAAAGATGATGGAATACGTTGGTGCTCCGTGATAAGCAAGATAATGCAATGGATACCTTCCTATTTCATCTTTCTCAGAAAAAATACCAGGTTTGACACGCATTATTGCGACTGCTACAGATTGTGGAGGACCTGTGGTGAAGATGGAACACACAAGTTTGAGTGACAGTCCTGATCCACGGTCTGCAATGAGTTCACGCACTGGATTCCAATCCCTGTTGATTGCAAAACCCATCACTTCTCGATCTTTCTCGTCCAAGGTAAGAATGCCAGAAGATTCTAAACTATCCTCACTTTCTTGACTTTGATCTTGCAGGGTGCTACTGTCATCTATAATGCTCCCTTGCCAATTCTTGTTTACAGCTTTGTATATTGAAATGATAGTTTCTTCGTCGATGAATTCTTCTGGTGCAATGCCTGCATCGGTCATTGTCTGAATGTATTCATAAGCCTTAGAGCAGTCGTCCTCGAGTTCAAGTAACAGTGCATAACAATCGCCTGTTTGAATGGGACTCTTTCCCTCCTTCAAGAATGCCATGCAAACAGCGCGAGCGTAATCAGGGTCGGTAGACGAGTTCTCTCTAGCCGACAGAAAGTCGTCTATGCTCTTGATATCTTCATCGATTTGCCGCGACTCTTTTGATGAATCCCAACGATCGATCTTTCTCCCGATTTTCTTTGCCTCTTTTAGCCACTTGCTAGCTAATTCATAATCGCCGTCGGCTGTTTCATAATCAGACCATGAAAGCAGGAGGGATATAAGCTGTTCGTAGGCCCTTGCCTTTGTATAGAATTGAACCATGATTTTCTTCATTTTTGGATCATTCTGATCACTGTTCAAGGAATGTATTGAGATCATGCAAGAGCACCTAAAGGGAATCGACAGTGATTGATGGTACTTACTCGGTTTGCAACTTCTGCAAATGGTTGGCTGTGAGGATATACACATCCTTCGATCTTGACGCATTTGCATAAGTTATAATGTTTTGTACGTCTCCTGTACTGAGAAGGGATTTAATTGCATTGATTCTATCTCCAGCTTGAGTGAACATCTTACAAGCCAGTTTGTAGGTTCCCTGTTTTCTACAAACATGAGCGACAGCTTTGAGCATACTTTCATCGCGTTCTTCCGATAAAATAATGCTGCTCAACTCTTCGCCGAGCTTAATATTGTGGGCTAGGCAAAGATTCAGAAGGTCGGGTATCGACGATCCTTTCGACTTGAGCATCTTCAACGCTCTCTCGCTCTTACCCGTCTTTATCAGATATTTCGCATATTTCTGAATAGTATCTTTGGATATTGATACATCCAATTCTTCTATCAAAGATGCGTATTCTGTGTGTACATGAAAGTTGTCTTCATCCAAAGGCACTTGCGACATGATTTCTATCGCCTTGTCTTTTCGTCCACCTTGGGCATACAGTCGGGCAGCCTTTTCCAATTCACCCTTCTGAAAGAAATAATGCGCACAAGAGAGAACCTGTGGGGTCTGACTCTTCATTGCAAAATTTATCATCTCGTTGTCAAATCCAACATTTGCCTTGCATACTCGGATGGCGTAGTTGTACATTCCACTCATTGAGTAGCAAGCAAGAGCTCCAGATAAATCCCCTTCTGATTCGAGATGGCGGGCAAGATGATAAGCACCTGCCTTAAATCCACCTTTCACCAGTTCAAATGCGTGCTCAAGATTCCCTTCAGCGCAGGCAAGGCGAACTAAATTCAGAGTATCGTCAGCAGTAGAATACAAAGTTTTTGCTTGTGGAATGTCCCCCAAAGTTTCTAGATGAGAAGCATGCAAGGAAATCAATTCATTGTTGTCCGTTCGACGCAAAAAATTATCGACCGGAAGTCCATGTTGAATGATCTTTTGAAGCAAAACTTTGCTTTTCGACAAAGAACTCTTTTCGTAGTGGACAAAAGCATTTGCAATGTCCCTTCTTTCTTCCATCGATTTCCCAACGAAGAAGTGCAAAGATTTCTCGAGTAGTGCATCACTTTTCGCTACCTCAAAGGCTTCTGACCAAAGTCCCTGCTGTCGAAAGAGGTCACATAGCAAGTCCAGGCGATTGCACTTTCTATACAGTGATTCTGCTTCATTCATCATTTTAAGCTGAATTGCGGCCTCAGCAAGTGGTACTTCAACCTCTGGATTCTTCTCTGCGTCTTTGACAGCTGCAATCGCATCTTCTCGTCCCATTCCAACGAGGCATTGCTTTGCAACATTAATGTTTCCATTGTGGACGCAAACTGCTGCAAGAGTCTCCCAAACTTTATTGTCCTTTATAGATGTTGCGCAAATAAAAGCTTTGTCAATATCTTCAGATGCAACGTAGAATGAAAAATCTGTAATTGCTGATATTAATTCAGAGTTTTCAATATCACAGCTTTCAAACCCTTTCAGTTTCTCCCAGAGGTATAGATATGGATCAGGTCTTCGAGTCACAACAGGATAATCATGATTTCTCTCCAACGTGAAAAGGCATGGAACCGAAATTCCAGCGGCAATTGATGACCATGAGGCAAGTTCAGCATCATTGTGCAGCAGAACATCTGCATTAGAACCAATAAATAAGGTCAAGACCCTAGGAAGTTCCTTGTCTTTAGATCGAATCTCACAAGAGAAAACCCTTGGTTCTGCTGGATCCCAAAAGTGAGACATTGCTGATTGCGATTTACCGAAAGTATTCTCAATGGAGCTAGATGCACCGGTTTTTATCTCGAAAAAGTGCAGCCGTCGTCTCGAGTCGTCATCCTGGTCAGTAGACATTATGGATAATATAGTACAATCGGCATTACACTTTATCGATAGGACTGAGCTCACCGGGAAACCACAGCGACTGAGAGCATTGACGCCAGAAAATAAAAGTTGGGGTTCTTTCTTGGTAGTATCCATTACTCTCACTGTCCCATTATCTGTGCAGATTACTAGACGTGTTGACGTTGCATCAAGATGCTGTGGAGACCCCTCACCTTCTGGTAACCTGATTGTAAGCCTCTGGGCACCATACAGATCTGTGACAAGCAGAGATCGACCCTGTGCTATGTATAACGTGTCTCTGACAATAACTAGAGTCTCAAGCGGTAATGAAATCTCGGAGAATATCTCACATCTCCTATCTTCTACGTAGTAAACCTGAATATCCTGGTGACTCCAAACACACACATAACTCGAATCGATGGCTAACCCCTCCACGTTCATGAATAGTTCAAAAATAGCAGACGGTTTATCAAAAAAATCATGAAATACAACGATGCTCTGTTGATCAATTTGCAACGCAGCTTTCCCATCTTTGTGGACAGAAAGGAGCCGATTTTGTTTCAAGGAAAGCATATTGCCAGAGGATTGAATTAGGACAGTCTTACCGATTTTAATTGCGTCCGGGCGGCAATGATCGGAGATATCACAATAAAAGGTATTTAGCCATTTTGTATCTTCCTGCTGGTGTACGCCATAATCTAAACTTGTTGACCGGTCCTTCCAAAAAATGCACCTACCACCTTGTGTGCCCACTACGAGCGTATCAAATTCAAATGAATAAGCAATGGAAAGAGCAGGGTCAAATTTTCCACTGTCATGCTGTTTGAGCGGCTCTAGTACACATGTTTCATCATTTCTGAGGTCCCAGCTTTGCACAACACCTTTTTCAGTGAGGGCAACAAGTTGACCGCTATTGGTAAGGATCACATCTCGAAGATGCTTTTCTTCTGTCTCTTCACCCAATCCTTCAATCTTTAATCTTGCCGTTGTTTTTATCACAGTGGATCCATCGCGCTCAAAACTGAATTGGAACATGACCAAGGATCGCGTAATGACTATCACGTCATTGACGCCCTTGTCGCATAGGATATAGTCGATGGAATCAGATAAGTCTTGTGAATAAACTAGTTGTCTTTTCCCATGTTCATCGAAATGGTAAATCCTGCCATCGGTGGAACCGAGGACGAAGGAGCTAACATGATTCTATCGAAAATCATTGCGAAATGAGAGGTTAGAGGTGACAACGATGACATGATTTTGTTCAGTGGATTCAAACCTTGTCACTCACAATACAAAATTGCTCGGGCAGAATTGCAAAAGAGTTTATCTCGACACCGCTATCAATCTGAGCGATCGGAACAAGTTCATTCTCATCAGTCTTCCAAATACAGCAAGTTCCACCATGATCAATGCTCAAAAGTCTCTCCGTTTCAGATGATTTCGCGTCATTCCACCTCAGATATCGAATCATCGTTTTATGCACGGTATGATCATTATTGATAATGTAAGCCCGCTGACTACCATCATGATCATCTTTCACCCAACTGAAAACCTGGCCATCAGCTCTACCCCCAATGAGCTGTTTGACCCCATGAGGTTTCCAGACAAGCTGGCAATAGTACGATTCCTTGGAAGCAATGTCATTTCTTGTTACATGCTTTTCTCCCTCCGAGTTGAAGAATGATATTCTTCCATTGCTCGTTGCGATTGCTATAATATCGGCTACTTCACATAATGCAATGGCCGTGACTTGGACACTGGATTCATCTTCGTCGTAGAGATGAAATGGATGTTTAGAGAAGTATGCCCACGGATTTGACAACATTCCGACTGACGCAACTCTTAATCGTTGGTCAAGTGTTTGTGAAAACACAGATTCTAATTTTTTTTTAAATGTCTGATTCTGAATTTCAAAAAAAATGAAAAGTTATACTATAAAACCGTGACACCACACGTACCGCAGAAGGCAAAATGCACTACGCGTACAATTCTTTAGAATGGAATGGAGTTATTGCTGCATCTAGCCCAGATGTTCCTCGCAATCGTACAATGAGGGTTCATAGGCTTTCAACTTGAGATTGCATTTTTTCCATATTTCAACTCCACATCATTCAGGAATTATTCCTCTCTCAAGAGATCCAATTTCTCGTTGCAAATTTGCAATCGCTCTCTCTTCAACAGCATCTCTCATTGATGAAGTCAAATACACAGTCTTTGACGTGCTCTCAGATGATCCTTCAGCCTTCTTAACACTCCCTATAAAAGATCTCAAAATTTCCGCCCGTTTCTCGCAATACAATCCATGTGGTACATGTAAATATTCTAACCGAATCAAAGACGCGTAATGATCATAGGCCTGTGGATCTTTCCCCAGAACAGACATGTCTGCATCAAGAAATAAATGGAGAAACACTTTTTTCGCTTCCGTGATTTCGAGGCCATCAACACTATGCGTTTTTGTGGCAATAATAAATCGTTCCACTATCTTGAAAACCCACCAATCAGTTTGACTCGTCAATTCAGCCACAAATGATAGGAATAGTTTAGCACTGTCCTCTTCATTTGTTGAAGATGTTGCATCATACACTGAATCATGAAAAAATACTGATAACTCCAAAATAGCATTCCATGCAGAATCATCATCGTTTTTGCCTTTGTCCGATTTCAGTCCGGGACCAAAAGCTAAATCAATGAAGCCAAACATTTCTTCAAGGTGGCAGAGGGTATGATAATGCCTGGATTCCTCTGAATGCATGGTAATTATTCTATCAAACCACGTGACTATGGAATCATCTGCACCAGGCAACGTTGTAATTTCTACAAGGATGGATTTTATTGCTGTTTCCCATCTGCGACGTAGAAGTTGGATTCTATTATTGTCAGCTTGTGGAAATTTGAATTCTTTGTTGCGAACCATCCAAGACTCGTGAATATCTTTTGCATTTAGTGATATTGATGACATGGCTTGAGATTGGACTGGTTTTTGCTGGAGGGAATCGTTGTTCGCTGGATGTTTTAGGCTGCCTTGCATTAGCATCATAAAATGCATATTTGATAGAATAGAGTTAGTAGCAGAGGTAAAAGTCTGATGGAATGTGGATGATGGCGGTTACTTTCAACTACTCGTAGTTACCGTTTTTAGAGAGATTTTGTTCAAGATTTTCTTTTTCAACATTCGCGCGTCAGTGACACTATGTACTATTTGGCGGGGTTTGTTTTCGAATTTCGCGGAATGCATTGGAAGATTTTGAATTGGATGGAGAATATCAACAACGGCTACCAAGCAAGGAAACAATTCAATTCAATTCAATCGATCAAGCTATCCAAC
>Ga0115005_10001900_pt1 | contig 16706 bp, 15 predicted proteins | sample ArcOceMetagenome_FD_87163 | JGI IMG/M metagenome (GOLD analysis project Ga0115005, IMG submission 87163) | Marine eukaryotic phytoplankton communities from Arctic Ocean - Arctic Ocean - Greenland ARC118M Metagenome | ecosystem: Environmental > Aquatic > Marine > Oceanic | place: Arctic Ocean... | reverse complement strand
TCGTGTGCTGTGAGGTTTGTCGCTATACTAGCGGCCTTTAAATATGACAATAATGAGTGCCCAGCCCCATCACTGAGGCCTCTAGATGGACGAAGTATGAAAACCGCAGAAATAAGACAGGCATTTCTAGACTACTTTGCAAGCAAGCAACACGAAGTTGTAGCCAGCAGCTCTTTAATCCCAGGTAATGACCCTACCCTGATGTTTACCAATGCGGGTATGAACCAGTTCAAAGATGTGTTCTTGGGACAAGATGATCGCGCCTACACCCGTGCTACCAGTTCACAGCGCTGTGTGCGTGCAGGCGGCAAGCATAACGACCTTGAAAATGTAGGCTATACCGCCCGTCACCATACCTTCTTCGAAATGCTGGGTAACTTCAGTTTTGGCGATTACTTCAAGCAAGATGCCATTAAATACGCTTGGGAATTTCTAACCAGCAAAGAATGGTTAGGCCTTCCTGAAGAAAAATTGCTCGTTACCGTGTATGCCGATGACGATGAAGCATTTGACATCTGGAACAAAGAAATGGGATTGCCTGCGGATAAGATTATTCGCATCGGCGACAATAAGGGCGAAAAATACGCATCAGATAACTTCTGGCAAATGGGTGATACTGGCCCGTGTGGCCCTTGTACAGAAATCTTCTATGACCACGGCGAGCACATTTGGGGTGGCAAGCCTGGCACGCCAGAAGAAGACGGTGATCGTTTCATCGAAATCTGGAATAACGTGTTCATGCAGTACAACCGCCACGCCGATGGCACCATGGAGCCACTGCCTAAGCCGTCTGTTGATACTGGTATGGGCCTTGAGCGTATCTCTGCCATCATGCAAGGGGTTCACGCCAACTACGAAATCGATTTATTCCAAGGCTTGATTAAAGCCGCCGCCGACGCCACCGGTACTAAAGAGTTAGACAGTAAGTCGTTATTGGTGATTGCTGACCACATTCGTTCGTGCAGCTTTTTAATCAGCGATGGTGTGATGCCATCCAACGAAGGTCGCGGTTATGTATTGCGTCGTATTATTCGTCGTGCGTTGCGTCATGGTCACATTTTAGGTGCGACCGATTTATTCTTTTACAAATTGGTTGCCGCGTTGGTTAAAGAGATGGGCGAAGCCTATCCTGAACTTGCCAAGAATCAGCCGCACATCGAAAAAATTCTTAAGCTTGAAGAAGAGCAGTTTGCGAAAACCCTTGATAACGGCATGAAGCTGTTAGAAAGCGCCATTGCCGAATTAAAGGGCGATACCATTCCAGGCGAGACGGTTTTCAAACTGTATGACACCTACGGTTTCCCAGTGGATTTGACCGCAGACATTGCCCGTGAAAAAGATCTAAAAGTGGATGAAGCCGGTTTTGATGCCTGCATGGAAGAGCAAAAAAGCAAAGCCCGCGCAGCCTCTAACTTCAAAGTCGATTATACCGATACACTCAACCTAGATGGCACCACCGATTTTACCGGTTATGACAGTTTGCTCAATCAAGGCAAAATCGTTGCCTTGTTTAAAGACGGTGTGGAAGTTGATGCCCTCAATGCCGGTGATGAAGGCATGGTGGTATTGGATAGCACGCCTTTCTATGGCGAATCGGGTGGTCAGGCTGGTGACAAAGGTTTGCTAACCGGTGAAGGTGCCGAGTTCATCGTGACTGATACCACCAAAGAGCAGAAAAACCATTTGCATCACGGTGAAGTGAAGTCCGGCACATTAAAAGTAGGCGGGGCACTGACCGCAAGCGTTGATGAGCACAAGCGTCAGCAAACTGCATTGCATCACTCGGCCACGCACTTGTTGCACGCCGCGTTGCGTGAAGCTCTGGGCGACCATGTTCAACAGAAGGGTTCATTGTGTACCTATGACCGCCTACGTTTTGACTTTGCGCACTTCGAAGCCATGACCGCTGACGAGTTAAGTGCGGTTGAGCGTAAAGTAAATGAACAAATTCGAGTGAACACGGCCGTTACCACGCAATTGATGGACATCGAATCCGCCAAAGCCAATGGCGCTATGGCCCTATTTGGTGAGAAGTACGATGACGAAGTACGCGTACTTTCCATGGGTAGTGATAATTTCTCAGTTGAATTGTGTGGCGGTACACACGCTAAGCGCACCGGTGATATTGGTTTCCTTAAGGTAATCAGCGAAAGCGGCATCGCCGCCGGCGTTCGTCGTGTTGAAGCAGTGGTGGGTGAAGCGGCCTACGATTACATTGCCAACATGGAGCACACCATCAGCGCAATCGCCTCTCAGGTAAAAGCCAACCGCGAGTCGGTGTTGGATAAAGTTGAAGCGGCGGTTAGTAAAAACCGTCAGCTTGAAAAAGACGTGCAGCAGCTTAAAGCTAAGCTGGCTTCAGGTGCTGGCACGGATTTAGCCGCGGGCGCGAAGCAAATCAATGGTGTAAATGTATTAGCCGCTCAACTGGATGGCGCAGATGTGCCTGCCATGCGCGGCGCCATGGATCAGCTTAAAAACAAATTAGGCAGTGCTGTGATTCTGCTTGCCAGCAGCGAAGGTGAAAAAGTGACCTTGATTGCGGGTGTGACCAAAGACCTTCTGGGCAAAGCGAAAGCAGGCGATATCGTTAAAGAAATGGCCCCATATGTAGATGGTCGTGGTGGTGGTAAGCCAGACCTTGCGCAAGCCGGTGGTAAAAAACCAGAAGGCATTGCGGACGCGCTTGCTGCATTTGATCAGTGGGCAAACGCCAACCTTTAACATCTAAGGCTGGCAGTGGAGCCTTGGGTATTGAGCCCTTGGCTCTGATCTCATCCGTTTAAGGTGAAACCAAGCACCACAGCAAGACGCCTTAACAAGGTTTTGGCGTGTTTCGTGTCTGCTGAGTGATGGGCTTTGACCATAAATGGGCAAATGAGCCTGAATTCTCTGAATTTATGCCTTTTTCAGTCTAGTTTGTATCTCATATCTAGTTCCAAACTGGCGACAATTAGTGTCTAATTGTCGCCCAAATTTTGTCCTCTTTTTGAAGAGCCTGAAACCATGGCATTGTACGTACATAAATATGGCGGCACCTCGGTAGGAAGCGTAGAGCGAATCGAAGGCGTTGCAGAAAAAATCAAGAAATTTAAAGACGAAGGTCACGATGTGGTTGTCGCCGTGAGCGCCATGAGCGGTGAAACCAATCGCTTGATTGGTCTTGCTAATGCGATTAGCGACCAGCCGACCCCTCGTGAAATGGACGTGCTCGTCAGTACTGGCGAACAAGTGACCATTGCACTGTTAAGCATGGCGCTTAACAAGCGTGGCGTGCCGGCGCGTTCTTACACTGGCTCACAAGTGAAAATATTAACCGATAGCGCCCACATGAAAGCGCGAATCCAAGATATTGATACGAAAAAAATTCGCAGTGACCTAGATGAAGGTCGCGTGGTGATCGTTGCAGGTTTCCAAGGTGTGGATGACGACGGCAACATCACCACCCTAGGCCGTGGCGGCTCTGACACCACAGGTGTCGCGCTGGCTGCGGCTTTAAATGCGGACGAATGCCACATTTATACCGATGTGGATGGTGTGTACACCACCGATCCTCGTGTGGTGGAGAAAGCCCGCCGCATGGATAAAATCACATTTGAAGAAATGCTTGAAATGGCCAGCCTAGGCTCAAAAGTATTGCAAATTCGTTCTGTGGAATTTGCTGGTAAATACAAAGTGCCACTGCGTGTCTTGCACAGCAGTAAAGAAGGCAACGGCACCCTTATTACAATAGAGGATGATGAATCAGTGGAACAGCCAGTTATTTCCGGAATTGCATTTAACCGTGACGAAGCCAAATTAACCGTGCAAGGTGTGCCAGATATTCCTGGTGTGGCGTCTAAGATTTTAGGTCCAGTTAGCGCGGCCAATATCGAAGTGGATATGATCGTGCAGAACGTTGCCGCCGACAAAACCACCGATTTCACATTCACCGTTCACCGCAATGACTTCGCTAAAACCGAAGCGGTACTGCGTGAAGTGGCGCAAAGCTTGGGCGCTCGTGAAGTATCGGGGAACAATGACATTGCTAAAGTGTCTCTTGTGGGTGTGGGCATGCGAAGCCATGCGGGTGTTGCCAGTAAGATGTTTGACGTGCTTGCACAAGAAAACATCAACATCCAAATCATCTCAACGTCTGAGATCAAAATTTCTGTGGTCATCGCTGAAAAATATCTAGAGCTTGCTGTGCGCGCATTGCACACCGCATTCGATCTAGACGACGATGCCAAGTAATAAAGAAGAACGTCAAGGATAGGCACCTTCTAGCAAAAAACGCGTTGTTAACCCATCGCACCCTAGGTACAGGCCAGTAAGCCTCTAATTTGACCTCTTCCATAACTAAATATTATGGAAAGGTTGGATATGGGGCTTTTAATTTTTCAAAGCTGGTCAATAATAAATCTTATGGATGCTCGTTTTGTCATCAAATCGAGGATTAAAGTGCTCAGCTAAAGCAGTGCTGAGTACATGTTCAGGAGAATAGAATGCTTATTTTAACGCGTCGTGTTGGTGAAACTCTTATGGTTGGTGACGAAGTAACCGTTACTGTACTAGGTGTTAAAGGCAACCAAGTTCGAATCGGTGTAAATGCGCCAAAAGAAGTTGCCGTTCATCGTGAAGAAATTTACCAGCGTATCCAAAATGAAAAAGATCAGCCATCTGAAGACTGATTTCGCGCTAATGTGTTAATTTCATTGAAATTTTTCTTTTAATTTTTCTATGAAGTGGTAACATACGCCGCGTGTTGGAGAGATGGCCGAGTGGCTGAAGGCGCACCCCTGCTAAGGGTGTATAGGAGAAATCTTATCGAGGGTTCGAATCCCTCTCTCTCCGCCATCACAACCCTTTTTATTAATACCTTCGAGTAAAAATAAAAAGTGGCGATAGTTGACTAATATTCTAGTTTATCTATAATTCGCCGCCCCAAACGATGCGCTCATAGCTCAGCTGGATAGAGTACCTGGCTACGAACCAGGCGGTCGGAGGTTCGAATCCTCCTGAGCGCACCATCTTTTAAACGGTAACTGATTCTGTTTTAAAGAGAGTTTGAAGATTATTTATAATCTTATTTATCAGTCTTGCGCTCATAGCTCAGCTGGATAGAGTACCTGGCTACGAACCAGGCGGTCGGAGGTTCGAATCCTCCTGAGCGCACCAGATTACGAAAAGCCCACATGAAAATGTGGGCTTTTTTTATGCTCAAAATAAATGGCTTTGAAGTGAAATGCGCTCAGGCGGGTGAGACCCTTTAGGTCGCTCTTGTGCTTCCATGCACTTCGCGACATTAGTGAATCCCTTCACGTCGTTCGGTTACTGAAGGCAAGACCGACGCAGTCGCCCGTAGGGGGCGCGAAGCGCAGTCAATCCTCCTGTTGAGTGTTACGGTAAACAATGTTGTTTATGCGCACCAGGTTCTAAAAACCCAACTTTAACGAGTTGGGTTTTTTATGCCTGTAATTTAGCAGCAGGATTAATCGCGCTCAGGCGGGTGAGATCCTCCGTAGGTTCGATTGCCGAAGGCAAGACCGACGCAGTCGCCCGCAGGGGGCGCGAAGCGCAGTCAATCCTCCTGTTGGGTGTTTCGGTAAGCATTGTTGTTTATGGCACCAGTTTCAGCGCAAGTGCGTTTCTGGTTCATTGTGGAATTATTTTAATATTCGCAATCTGGACAATTAAAGCCAGTACATTTTTTCCTCGGGGAAGTATCCCCGCACCCCTCTTGTCTCACCGAAGTTGCTTTGACTTCATATATTTAATTAGGCTTTAGCTGGCGCTCCTTTGAAGTTCGATGGGTTAGTATCGTTACGGGCTTGGTTTCCGGTTGGTTCTGGTTCTCTTTTGTATTATGTTAAGAAGGTTGGTTCTATGGGATTTAAAAGATAGCTGTTTATGGATAAAGACGTTTTGATAAATGATTTTGCTATACGATGTTTTAGAGATGTAGCAGATCAAGATTATATTGCTGCTAGGCTATCTTTTCGAAGTGGCTTATATCCTCAATTTTATTGGCAGTCACTTCAAGCGTTAGAAAAATACTTTAAGGCGATATTTTTATTTAATCGAATAAAAGCTACAGATATTGGTCATGATTTACATAAAGCTATTGAGTATATAGATGATTTGCCATTTTCGATTGAAATGTGTGAAAGAACAGAGGAATTTATTAAGATTGTTTCAAATTATGGTGAAAATCGATATTTTGTAACTTCTTATGAAGTAGAGGGGCCAAAATTATCAGAATTAGATCAAGCCGTATGGGAAATACGTAGATATTGTAAGTTGCTAGATTATGAGGAAAAACAACTGAATGGTGAAACTATAAATATGCTTTCATACGAATTAGATAAAATTAAAGAAAGTAGAAAATATTTATCTAAATTTAGAAGTTTTAACGGTCTTCTAGAAAAGATCATTGAAAATAGGGACCATTGCTCTCGTAATGCATTAACTTGGCAGAACTTATTCTTCGGTAAAACGCTTCGTAAAAATGTACGAACACCTACGGGTTTTATGACTGTTAATTCTCCATTGTACCTAAACCCTGAAATATTGGATGAGTTAATAAAGTACATATTTATTCCTAAAAATCAGGCTAATGTGATTAGAAATTCAATTAAAAATAATTCGTCAGAATAGGTTGGCATATCACTTATAGTGGCTCGCAAACTAATCCGTCAACATACCAACCTGCGCCCTTTATCCACCGCATCACCCAAGCGTTTCGAGAATATACAAGTTTGGCGGTGGATAGTTAGGCGCGAAGCGGGGGGACGGGGTGCAACCCCGAAAAGAAAAACCGTGCTAGCTTTAATCATCCAGAATATTAAACCCTCAACAATGAAAGCTATCTAAATAACGCACTTGCGCTAAAACAACAGCAAAGCCAAAAAACTAAATCACATGCACCCCAAACTCATCCAACATCTTAATTAACTGAATTAACGGCAAACCAATCAAGGTATTCGGATCATTCCCTTCTAAACGCTCAAACAAACTAATCCCTAAGCCTTCAGACTTAAAACTGCCCGCGCAGTTATACGGCTCTTCTTTCTTTAGGTAGTTTTCAATTTGTTGATCCGTAAGTTCACGGAAGTACACATAAAAGGGCTCAACGGTTTCTTGGTATTGGTTGGTGCCAGCATTGAAGACGCATAGGCTAGTATAAAAGGTAATAGTACGACCGCTGGCGTTTTTAAGTTGCGCTACAGCGTTTTCAAAATCACCCGGTTTGCCGATAATTTGGCCATCTAGGGTGGCGCATTGGTCGGATGCAATAATAATGGATTGTGGGTGGCGCTCAGCAATGGCTTGGGCCTTCAATTTGGCCAGGCGCTCTACCATGTCTTTTGGGTGTTCGTTTTTTAATGGGGTTTCGTCGATATCAGGGCTGTCACAATCGAAGCTTAAATCGAGCTTTTCAAGTAGCGCTTTACGGAAGGGGGAGCTTGAGCCTAAAACTAAACGGGCCATGTAAATCTGCCAAATAATGAAGTTGGCGTAAGTGTAAGGTATTTTAGGCAAAAAAAAACAGGCCCTAAGGCCTGCTTTTTAGAATTTGGCGAAAGCCAAATTACTTAGCTAGGTTTTCGTTAGCGAAATCCCAGTTTACTAGCGCCCAGAAACCTTTTAGGTAGTCAGGACGTACATTGCGGTAATCAATGTAGTAAGCGTGTTCCCAAAGGTCCACAGTGATCAGCGGTGTTACGCCGTCTTCTGTGATTGGGGTGCCGGCGTTAGACGTGTTAACGATGTCTAAAGAGCCGTCTGCTTTTTTCACTAACCAAGTCCAGCTAGAGCCGAAGTTATTTACAGCAGAATCGTTGAATTTCGCTTGGAATTCTTCGAAAGAACCGAATGCAGCGTTGATTGCATCTGCGATTGCGCCAGTTGGTGCACCGCCGCCGTTAGGGCTTAGGCTGTTCCAGTAGAAGGTGTGGTTCCAGATTTGAGCCGCGTTGTTGAAAATGCCTCCAGAAGACGTTTTTACGATTTCTTCTAGAGACTTGCTTGCTAGATCAGTACCTTCTACTAAACCGTTTAGTTTAGTAACGTAGGTGTTGTGGTGTTTGCCGTGGTGAAAATCAAGTGTCTCAGCGGAGATATGTGGCTCTAAAGCATCTTTTGCATATGGTAGTGCTGGTAGTTCGAACGCCATGTTGGGCTCCCGTTATTTTGGTGTGGACTCTCATCATCAATACTCAGAGGCTTGTAAACCTTGAGTACCTAAAATAGGTGCCTGAATAATAGCACTAGATTCCATGGCTTTCTATTGATCTGCTGGACAAATGAATTCTGCATTGTGAACAAATTAACCAAAATCGCCTTGTTGGCTTGCCAAAAATCAATCAGATGCCACAATGACCGAAATTAAAGAGTAAGCTTTAAGCATGATGAATAAAGATAAAGAACCAGAGCAACTTGCCTCCATTGCCTTAAGTCGTGAAGAGATTGCGAATCGTCAGCGTGTGGGTACAAAACCCCGAGCCCATTCTAATGGGGCAGCATCCGCCGGTGCGCCAAAGGTGTTGTGGGCATTAACGGTCTTTGCCCTTGTTTTTTGTGTGGCTTTACTGGTTGAATTATATAATGTTAAAAAGCAATCGGATCTGCAATTGCAGGCATTAACCATATTGCAAGACAAGCTGACGTCAACGGATGAGCAAGCAAACTTATCGGTTGATGCGGTGAGAATTTTATTGAAAGAACAGGATCATGAAATCCGTAAACTTTGGGATCTGGCAAATAAGCGTAACAGAGTGGCGATTGATAAGAACAAAGATCGATTGGGCGACCAAAGTAAGTTGTTAACCAAGCAGGGCGGCAAAATAGATCTGTTGAATAAAGAAGTGGCGCAGGTTGAAAAGAGTATTTCTCAGCAAGTGAAAGAGGGTGTGAAGCCTTTGGTTAATGACGCGGAGCAAAGTAAAGCCAAAATCGCGTTGCTTGAAAATAAATTAGACAATGCGCTGTCAGGTTTACCAAAAAATATTAGTAAAATATTGGATGATCACGAGAAAGGTATTAAGGCCATGGATGCAACCCGTCTCCAACTAATGAGACGCATTCAAGGTTTAGAAAAAGAACTAAAAGCATTGAAGGTGGCCAAACCTGCGGCCCCTGCTGTACAGCCTTAATTATAGAATGTTGATTTAAAAAGCCCTTAATGGGCTTTTTTTATGGAAAAATTATGTTGATAAAACAGTTACACACGCAACTTGAGCAAGCCTGCTTTGCCGATTTTCAAACCTTCAGCGATGCGGTTCTCACCCTTGATAAGAATGACAGCTTACAAGCCGTTGTAGAATGCGGTTTGCGCTGTGCTAACTTATCCCAAGCCTTTGCCTTAGCCTATCGTTGTGCGCTGCAAGCATTGGTGCCGCAGCTAAAGCAAGACCAATGGGCCTCTATGTGTGTAACTGAAAGCCAAGGCAATCATCCAAAGCACATTCAAACCATGATCAATGAAGATGGCACGGTCAGTGGGGAAAAAAGCTTTGTCACCATGGCGGGTTTATCACAGCAATTGTTAGTGATCGCTAAGGCTGGTGAGAAAGCAAACAGGCCTATCTTAAAGGCGGTGCTGGTAGCGGCGGATCAAGCGTCGGTTAATATCAAGCAAATGCCGGCTTTGGGGATGCTTTCGGATATTCCTCATGGGGTGTTATCCCTTGAGCGTGCCGCAGGGGAGGTGTTAACGGGAGACGGTCATGAAGGTTACAGCAAGGTGTTTCGCGTGCTTGAAGATACGCATATTTTGTTGGCGGCCAGTTGTTTGATTTTAAATCAAGCCTACCGCTTTGAATTACCCCAGGTGATGCAAAAGGCGTTAGGGATAGTGAGCTTTATTTCAGCCTTAGAGCTTAAGCCATCTGATTGGTTGAGTTTGCAGCTTGCGAGTGGGTTTGATCAGTTTGCTCAATTGTGTGAGCTGTTTGAATCTCAGTTAGCCCTATGTGGGGAAGACTTTGCGCAGGCTTGGCATCGTGATAAAAAGATTTTTTCGCTTGCATCGGGTGCTCGCAAGGCGCGCACCGAAAGAGCATTAGCAGGGTTGTTTAAGGTCTAGGGGTAGAGACCAAGGTACCTTGATTCATGACGCCATTAGTATAGTGGTTACCATAGCTGGACTCATAGCGGGTATTCACCGGAATCACGGTTTGCGGGGTGGTTAACGTATTGTTTGATTCAGCGGGTACGTTTTTATCGTCGTTTAAAGACAGGATTTCTTCTTTGCTTGGGTTGGGGATGAGATCAACGGCATTGCCTTGCATGTCTAAGCGGGTTTCATCTAATTCATTAAGATCAAGACGGTTCAGTTCAATGCTCTGGGCGGTGGTGCGTTTATAGCGATAGGTGCTGCTGTAATCGTAGTGATGAGGGCGCTCTTTCGCTTGGTTGACGGCATCGATCACATCATTGGCGTAATAATTGTCCATGGGTTCGATGGCATAGCAGTGAATACTGAGGCTAAGTAAAATAAATAATAACGTCTTCATAAATATCTATTCTTATTTTTGGTTGAGTAAGCACTAAGGCCTTGGCGTCGAGGAAATGTTGCCATTGGTGGTTAGGTTGCGAGTGGTGACTGTATCACCTCGTGGAAACTGGTGAAATATTTCAGGCACAAATTTTTCATTACTCTGGGGGATTACGGCGGGTGCCTGTAACGTAATACTGGTTTCTTGCTCGGTGGTGGATTGCTCTAAATTGTTTTGCAAAATGCGGGTTTGCTCTTCATCAGGAATGGTGTCGGGGGTGCTGACCTTACCGGCTGCCGTGGGCTGCAATGCGCCTTCTAAGCGTTCTTGTTCTAGGGCTTGGCTGCCCAGTTTAGGTAGGTCGAAAGACTGAGATGTGCTGCGGTTATACCAATAACGATTAGAATAGTTAACCTTACGGTCATTTTGCTGAGCTTCTAAAACAGCCGCTTCAATGTCGTTGCCATAATAATCTTCACCCATGCGAATGTTGTCTTCTGCCAAGGCAAAAGGCAGCAAAAAACAAACGGGTGCCAGTATCAGCAAAAACTTGCCGCTTTTTTTGATGATCCGTTCCATGATGATAAATTCCAGTCGCACTTGTTTTGTTATTTTTTGTAATTATGTCATCATACCGGAATAATTAAAGCGTGTTACCTCTTAGCCATTAAGAGGCGCATAGAGTCTAAAAATGATAAAAATAATAATCGCATTTTTCGCAACATTCGTACTAATTTCCACGTCCGGCTGCCTGCATATTTATCAATCTTTAGGGCATAACTTTGGGGCTTACATCGCCACTGTGTCCGGTAAAGAATATTCACAAGTGGGTAACCGGTGGGATTATGAAAATAAAGCCCTGTTATATGTGTATCGCCCGGACAGTGAATGGGCGTCTGATGAAATAGAAGCACCCAGCTTTTACTTAGACGACGAACGTATTTTTAACATTCGCGCCAACGGTTATACCTGGTTTGAACTTGAGCCCGGTGAATATGAGGTGGTGATGCGTCGTCCGCTTATGGGCTTAGAAGGCATTGCTACAGACAGCTTTGAGTTTGACCTTAAACGAATCGCCCAAATGAATTTAGCAGTAGAAGCCGATAACGTTTACTTTTTGCGTTACAGCGAAATCGATCCACCTGAGCTTGAGCATCAAACACTCAAAGAAGACATGCCCTTAGGAGATGGCCCTTTAATGTTGGTCTCAACGGATTTAGCCCATAATGAGCTGGCTGTGACGCGCATGCTACCGGAGGGTGGTCGCTTTATTAAATCTCAAGGCCCGCTTACCGAAGACGAGCTAGAAGAAGTGTTTGATAGCCGAGTCATTGATTTGAGCGAAGAAGAGCAAGAAGACAGCAATACTATGAAATGGTGGTGGTAAAAGGGATTTTCGCGGTTACGTCCTTTTGAGCCACCATGCTACAATACTCCTACAACTATTATTCAATTGATTATTGAGAGACCCTGCCATGACTGTGATCAAGCAAGAAGATCTGATCCAGAGTGTTGCTGATGCCCTTCAGTATATTTCTTATTACCACCCACTCGATTTCATTAAAGCAATGGAAGAAGCCTACGAGAAAGAAGAAAGCCAAGGCGCGAAAGACGCCATTGCGCAAATTCTGATCAATTCTCGTATGTGCGCCATGGGCCATCGTCCAATTTGTCAGGATACCGGTATTGTTACCGTATTCCTTACCATTGGTATGGACGTCAAATTTGAAGACGCCACCATGGATGTTGAAGCCATGGCCAATGAAGGCGTTCGTCGCGCTTATTTACTGCCTGATAACATCTTGCGTGCGTCTGTATTAGCGGACCCAGATGGCAAGCGTACCAATACGAAAGACAACACCCCCGCGGTTATCCACACGAAACTAGTGCAAGGTAACACCGTTGATGTCCACGTAGCGGCTAAAGGCGGCGGTTCAGAGGCCAAGTCTAAATTTGCTATGTTGAATCCGTCTGATTCGGTTGTGGACTGGGTACTGGAGCAAATTCCAAAAATGGGCGCAGGCTGGTGCCCACCAGGTATGTTAGGCATAGGTATTGGTGGTACGGCTGAAAAAGCCATGATGATCGCCAAAGAAGCCTTGCTTGAACCGATCAACATTAAAGAATTACAGGCTCGTGGCGCGCAAAACCGTTCTGAAGAATTGCGTTTAGAGTTATACGAAAAAGTAAATAAATTAGGTATTGGTGCACAAGGCCTAGGCGGTTTAACCACTGTGTTAGACGTTAAGGTTGCCGATTACCCAACCCACGCAGCCAACAAGCCCGTTGCGATTATTCCAAACTGTGCCGCCACCCGTCACGCGCACTTTGAGCTAGATGGTTCTGGCCCTGCTAAATTAGAAGCGCCAAAACTTGAAGATTGGCCAGAAATTACCTGGGAAGTGGGCGAAAGCGTACGTCGCGTTGATTTAAACACCGTCACTCGTGAAGAAATGAAAGAGTGGAAGCCAGGCGAAACCATCTTGCTAAACGGTAAAATGCTGACAGGCCGTGATGCCGCCCATAAGCGCATGGTGGATATGATCGAAAAAGGCGAAGAGCTGCCAGTTGACCTTAAAAACCGCTTCATTTATTACGTGGGCCCAGTGGACCCAGTTCGTGAAGAAGTGGTGGGACCTGCTGGTCCAACCACCGCAACCCGTATGGATAAATTCACCCGTACCGTTTTAGAAAAAACAGGCCTAATGGGCATGATTGGTAAAGCGGAACGTGGTCAAATCGCCATTGATGCCATTAAAGATAACCAAGCATCTTACCTAATGGCCGTGGGTGGCGCGGCGTATCTCGTGTCTCAAGCGATTAAAGACGCCAAAGTGGTTGGCTTTGCCGACCTAGGTATGGAAGCCATCTACGAGTTTGACGTAGTGGATATGCCAGTTACGGTAGCGGTGGATGTGAACGGTACCTCTGTTCATAAAACGGGTCCGCAAGAGTGGTATGCTAAAATCAATGCGAAAGAAGTGAGCTAAGCGTTCTTAAAGCCGTATTGATGAAAGGGGCTTCGGCCCCTTTTTTTATGGGTTAAAAAGATGAAGGTAAGCAGATGCTAATAGAAGAACATTGCAAAGCGTGTCGACAGGATGCCGAACCTGTATCAGATGAGGCGCTGGCGGATTTCTTAACATCTCATCCCCATTGGGTGTGTAAAGAGGAGTCTGGTATTTTGAGGTTGCACCGTGAATTTACATTTCCCAATTATGCTCAGGCCGTGGCGTTTACCAATCAAGTGGCGAACTTAGCTGAGCTAGAAGATCATCATCCGGATATGTTATTACAGTGGGGCAAAGTCACCCTCACATGGTGGACTCACAGCATAAATGGGCTGCATAAAAATGATTTTATTATGGCCGCTAAATCAGAAGCTTTGATGACAGATTAACGATCAAGTCTTAATGCGTGTACGCGTAATACTCGGCCTTCACACGCATCAGTCAGTACCGCTAATGGCATTTGAAGCTTTAATGCTTCCAAAGAAAGTAAAAACCGCCTTTGGCCAACCACGTCGTATTCACTGTAGACACGATAGACATTAGACGGTTTGCCACCGCAGTTGTGTATCTTGTTGCTTGAATGAATATCAAATGGGGCCTCTTCGTCATCTTCGCGTTGTTCAATACTGCTGACCATGAGGCCATCCACAAGCTGTTCTCCCGCCCATGCCCACGGCGACAAAATAGACATTAAAACAATATAAAAAAGCGATTTCTTCAAACCCTACACCCAGGCCATAGATTTTTTCTCGTTACCTTAAGTATCGGCGAGTATTTGAAAAACAACAGTTTTTTCTAAACAAAACATAGCAGGCATTGAGGCTTGGGCTATGCTTTGACTATGAGTGTATGGCGAAAATGGATGATGCCAAGGATGAAGCAGGATAACGGGCTTTACTCGAACAAATATGTAATTTTATCGGCGCTATTTTTTATATTGGGCGCCATTTTCTCGTCGTATTCCTTTTCTGAAACCCGCGTGGTGACATCAGATGTCCCAGGCTTTGGGTTGCCCCCAACTATGTATGCGGGTTTTTCTCGCCTTTTAGATGATGAAAGCATTCTTGTGCCGGAAGAGCTTTTGGATGTGGATAAAAATATTAAGCGCATTGCCTTCTATTTCAATGGCGATCGCTTACATCGCAAAATTCCTAAGCAAGTGCATTTGATGATCGAGAATAAATTGCTCGGTAAGTTTATGGGGCTAGGCCGTTTTGAAGTGATTGACTGCATAGAGTGCCGTACTACGCGCGTCAATTTTGAAGACTCTCGCATGATGATTAGTCAAAGTGCGCAAAGTAATCAGGATTTACGCAACCTATCAAAAGAAGTCCGTGCTGATGCATTTTTACTTTGGAGCGCCAGCGTCCATGAAGATAAGTTTACCGTAAACCTGCGTTTAGTCAGTGCCACGAGCAATGAACTGGTTTGGCTAAAAGAATATGCGAAGAAAACCACTCGAGAGCAAGAAGAGTTGGAATTTGAAAGCATCGAGATGGAAATGGTGGTCAGTTCATGGGGGCTAGCCTCTGAGCGAGATGGTGTAGGTGCGGTGGAAGATGCCACATTAAGCGGTGTAACGGGATTTGGTTTGCGCCGTCGCGAATACACCACTTTAAACAAAGATGTGGAATACAGTTTAGGCGTCGAATATTTTAGAAACTTTTCAAGCCGTGATGAATTTAATGTCAGTGGTTTTAATTTAGAAGGGCGTATTTTCGTTAATATCTCTGCGTTAAAAGATTGGGTGAATACCAAAGCCTATGTGGGGATTGGTCAAGCATTCTTTAGCGGTAGTCACGGCTTAATGATGAAATTTGGTTTGGAGTTTCCGTTTGTGACCAATGGGTTTATGGCTATTGGGGCGGTGTATCTCGTGAAAGAAGATGTGGAATGGGACAGCAATGCAGACTATGAAGACAGCTCAGAGTTTGGTGGCGCTGGTTTGGACTTAACTCTGGGCTATCGGTTTTAAGGCGTAATATATGAAATACATCCTACTACCCATATTACTTTTAGCGTCGGTTTTAACAGGTTGTTCAATCGAGCAGCTTGCCATGGAGAAGGACCCGTTTGTTGAGCAAAGTCCTAATAGCGATTTGGAAGCCATTGATTTAGATAACGCCGAATATGCCAAGAAAAACCATGGTTTGGTGAATATTCATCGTCATGGCCCCGGTTACGACGTCATGATGATGTTGAATGCCGGTGAGAGTGACATCATTTTTAGTATGGATTTGCCTGTTGGCGGTGAAACCTATATGCCTGAAATCTCAGAGCAAATGAGAGCCAAGCGAGAAAGAGGTAGCGCTTCGGGGAGTATTGAAGAAGAGAAGGAATTCTTTAATGAAAAAGCCTTGTCGTTATTTTCTGATGCCACAAAACATATGCTCAGCGCACAGGCTTTGTTTTATCGTAAGTCCTATTGGAAAGCGTTAGAGCAAACTAATAAGGCCATGTCATTGGTGCCATCCTCAGCCCAAGCCCATGCATTGAAGGGCAGCATATATTATAAAATGGGCCGGAAAAAAGACGCCAAGGTGTCTTGGCAAGAAGCACTCAGATTAGACCCCTCTTTAACGGATGTTAAAGAGAGTTTGAAGCTCGTGAAGTAAGGGGTGAAAATGTTAAACCTTCGTCTGTTGTTCTGGATTTTATCGCTTAGTCTGGCTTCGGTTTCACATGGCGCTACAAATGCGCCTGTTGAGGTGCAAACCAAAACAGATGACTTAGAAGAGATACAGCTCAAATCACGCTTAGAAGACAGCCTTGCGCGGGATATACAATCTTATCTTGGACATAATCGATTTATTATTAACGTGAAGGTGAAGCTTGAAAAGATTCGCCAAGTGATTAAAAAAAGCGCGCCACCTGCTAACCAGCCATCTCAATCTTACCAGCCAACATTTTTACCTAAACTGACGTTCCCTGATGCCCCTGAAAGTGAAAATGATGATCAGGTGGAAAGTTTACCGGGTTTGCCCTTTATGGAAATTCCCGGTGATAAAGAAAAAGACGCTGAGCTGAAATTTATGCGAGAGCAAATTGAACGTTTGCAACAAGAGCAACGTCAGCCCCGTTGGCAAGGAAATGAAAATGAATCAGAAAATGCTAATGGCACAGGCACAGAAGAAACCGTCGGAGTATTTAACCGTATTGCCAAATTGACCGTGACGTTGGCAGTAGAAGATACGATTAAAGCTGAGCAAGAAGCATT